>ENA-UOOI01000053-UOOI01000053.1-fermentation-metagenome-genome-assembly--contig:-NODE-53-length-140421-cov-70.785667_pt1 | contig 140421 bp, 90 predicted proteins | sample MGYA00245779_ERZ724027 | MGnify/ENA primary metagenome ERZ724027 (study PRJEB28704, sample SAMN03018318) | fermentation metagenome | biome: anthropogenic terrestrial biome; feature: soil...
CATGGCGATACCCCAGGGAAAGCCGTGCCCCGGATTGCATGCAAGCGGGAACACCAGGATGGGATCTCAGATGACCAGTTGTTTCGTAGGGCACTACCGAGTATCCGTATGTCCACGATCTTGCCGCACTTGTCACCATCATCACGAAGAACGGGGTTCACGTGCCGGATCGCGTGAAGGAAGCCGCAAAACTCACACGGTTCGCCATTACGACCAGGTATCCACATTTCCTCTCACCGGTCAAAGAGGAGGAATATCGGCGGGCGGTTGCTATTGCCGGGAGCGTTGTAGCGTGGTGCGAAAGCGAGATCGGTAACCAGGTGAACAGATAGGCACCATGATCGTCACCAGCGCTTGCTTACTCAAAACCAGATAGAATCGTTCGGTGAACCCGATACCGTTGAGGGGCTGAGATGGTGATGGCGGGTCTTCGAGAGGAAATTCCCGGTACGGCTCCGCATCGCCGTATCCTGCTGCACCTATGTGCAACAGCCCGCTCTTGAACGACATCGGGGTCATCGGCAGGATCCGGCCGCTGCGCATACCCGGGCTCTGCACGGGGTGCGGCATCTGCGTGGAGTACTGCAAGCAGTGCGCCATAGCGCTGAAGAACGGCATCTCTGTCCTTGACGAGAGCAAATGCGTCCAGTGCGGCATCTGCGTCCACTCCTGCCCCTACCACCTCCTGAAGACAGAGTACGACCACTACCAGATCACCGTCGGCGGCCGGCGGGGGCCTCCGCAGACAAAACCATGCGCCAGGGCTTGCAGGATCGTCCCTTTGCCATCGGGAAGAACAGGCCGAACGCGAACACTCGTGAAACGACCGTTTCCGCGATCAAACCGGGCTTGGGGCGGGACAGATCCTCATAACGGCCGGCACGGAGTTCATGGCCAAAAACCTCTTCTCCCGGCTGCCATGAAGGACTATCCGGCCCGGTGCGCCGCCGGGCCCTCGCTTCGAAGACCGGTGAGGGATGGCATGATAGGTGCGGAAGAGGGTTGTTTCGAAAAACGTTGCAGAGGCCCCTGAGCCGGGAAGGCGGCCCGTAATTTTTATAAAGTTAGTTTCGTTGATTTCCATAGATTTTACCAACCGAAAGGTATATGGTATCGAAAGGTGATTGTGGAATCGTTGGCGTTTTAGATGAGTTAATCTAAAATCGTTGACATCGGCGCAGGGCGGTGCTCTGCGCGGAGGTAGAAAATGACACAAAGAAGTGAACATGCGAAGAGCCTGAGGTGGGCGGCCGTTGTTGCCGCCCTCCTGTTTGTCGCCACCTGTGTGGTGCCGGTGGCGGCATTTGTAGTGCCTTATCAGAACAATGCAACTACAGTCTCTATTGCAAACCCGATACGGTTTACCTCTCAGAATGAGACTGGATACTATTTCAACCTTACAAATGTAACAGGCGGGATGAACGCGCTCCACATTACCGACAGCACCTCAAAAGCCTTCGGAGTGGTGTATAATGACACAAGTTCTTCCGGGACGTTCTACGTATCGGATACCGGCGGACGGGGCGGTCAGGATGATGTTATCATCATGGCTGCGATCAACAGCACCGATCCGACGGTCATGGGGAACTTCTCCATGAACATCAAAGCATACGGGTACAGCTGGACTCCGACGTCGAACGGAAAAGTGGTCTCGTCCACGCCTCTCAACTACCAGAACCCCTCTATCAACATAACCCTCGATAGCGATGACTTCCTGGAACAGCCTGCCGCCACGGACGTATTCCAGAAATGGAAGTTTGCACCTACTGCGGACTACCCGGTCTACAACGGCCAGAATATGGGGTCCGGCAGCGAGCTCTTCAAACTCATGCTGGTGGACACCTGGGTGGGAACGGTTAATGAAACCGTATCCAATAAATCAGGCCTGACAGACGACGGTATGACCAAGATTGTCTATACCATCAACTCGCCGTCGCCGTTTGATCCGGCTACCACCAAGGTAGCCTTCAACGCCTATGCGTACAACAACCTGACAACGCAGGGACAGGGCATCAACTGGCTGAACCGGGTGTATCCTAATGAGGGATACGACGAGGACTATCAATACAGCGGGTGGTTAGTCGGGATCCAACCGTAATTAAGGAGAATGTGCAACTGCCAGCTTCCGCAACCCAACCCATTTTTGAGTCCGAACTCCCCCTCAAATATACAGGGGGTACCAAGTTTGAGATTCCCCGCGAATTTCCTCACTTGCTCCGGGGCCCCGATGATCCTTCCCTCACGCAGAACACCGTTATAGGCCTTCGAGCGTTTCTGAAGCGCACCGGTGCTGTAGCCGAGAACCCGACATGGCCCACGGTGTCTCAGACGGGCCGCAAGGCAAGGGGGAAGGAGAGATGCTGGAACGCCGCCTGCTTGCCGTAGACCCTGGATTCCCGGAACTCATAACGTGCCATGTTCAAAGCGGTTGCATTTCACCTGAAATTCAAAACAGAATGAGTTTTATTGATGGGTATAATTATGCTCGTTATGTGTTACACATAACGGGGTGCAGATCTATCGCTTTTATTTTGAGGAGTCATTGAGATTTGGAGGATGATAATGATGCGGATTGAGCAGGCTCGTTATGTATTACCGGGAATCCAGGGTAGACACTCGTCGACCGGCAGGCATAAGATTCCCCCGGGAACCGTCTCGATACCCGGGCACGTTCCGCCCCCTTCCGGCAACGGCCGGGATGCAGGTGCGTGAGCCCGATCCTCCGGTACTGGATGTCATGGCAGTCGGGGTTCAATCTCACGGGCAACCGGCTCCGACCGGGTGATGCCGGCCTCGATTCCCCGGTGCCCGATATTTGACGCCGATCAGGGTTACCCAGCGGACCAGCCGGTGCATGCCTGCAAAGGGGGCCGGTGCAAAAGCAGCCGGGACGTTGACGGTTCCCGGAGGTGAGCGCACGATCGGGCGAACCGGTTCCTCCTGAGCGCACTACCGCTTCAGGAATTCAACTGTCTCTCCTCCCATCAGCATACAATGATCGGGGGTTTTGAAGGTAGCCGGATCGCCTTATCAGAAAGAAGTGCTATTTGTACATTCTGCTCATCAAACATCTATCATTAAGACCCGGTTCGGGCAATAAAATGTATTAGATTAACTTTTCTCGAAATAAAACGATATATATAGTTAAATATCACGATCTAAACTGCATTATAAATTCATATCTGTTAGTCAAATCGCATTAACTAAATCGTGTCGATGCCGACTGGTGATCCTATGAAACGTCTTCCTCTCTGGAAAAGAATAATGATATCGGCAATACTGCTGGTAATGGTTCTGGCGGTGCCTGCCCTGGCGGGGACCGTCATCCCTGACGACACAAGTAGCGCAAACCCTGACCTCATCACGGCTGCGAACGATGCCGGTGCAGGCACCGGCCTGTACGGCAACGATAGTTATGACCGTGATTCCGCAGGCACCTCTGATGCCGGCATCGTCAGCAACAGCGGCTCAGACGGCGAGACTCCGGCCACGGCAGGCCTCGCCGATACCCCCTGGCCGAAGTACCAGTATGATCTCCGGAATTCCGGCCAATCCCCCTATGTCGGTTCGCAGAACAACACGCCAAAGTGGTCCATCTATGGAGGGACAATTGCTTCATACTTCAGTAGTTGTCCAGCGATTGGAACAGATGGAACCCTCTACATCAGTGAAGGCAGTGGTGCTCTTCTAGCGATAAACCCAGATGGAACTCTAAAATACCGAGTTAAAAAGAAGACTAACAACTGGAATATTCTTGGGCCCATATCAATAGGATCTGACGGAACTCTCTACGCTGGATGTTGTAATAAATATGTCTATGCAGTGCATCCGTCAAATGGGACCATAAAGTGGAAATCGCTCACTGGAGCAAAGTTGTATGGTGGCGTGGCAATCGGTGCCGATGGAACCATCTACGTTGCATCTGATGCCCTCTACGCTTTCAATCATCTGGACGGATCCCTGAAATGGAACAGCACTACAATAGGAAATGAGCAATCGTCGAGTACCCCGGCGATCGGATCGGACGGAACCATCTATATCGGAAGTCAAATCACCAGCACACTTCATGCATACAATCCGGATGGCACCCTGAAGTGGAGCAACACCACAGGGGCAGTCGGGGGTTCACCCGCGATAGGCCCCGACGGCATCATCTACGTCGGAAGTGCAGACGGCAATCTCTACGCGTGGAACCCGGACGGAACCCTGAAATGGACCTACGCTACGGGATGGACCACCACCGCACCGCCTGCGGTTGCTGCGGATGGAACCGTCTATATCAGCTTCTGGACCACAACTGACGGGGCTCTCTATGCAGTAAAGCCAGATGGAACCCTGAAGTGGACGTATGCTACGGGACATGGCATATCATCGGCACCGGTGATAGGCGCCGACGGAACGATCTATGCTGGCGGCTACGCTTGGAATCCGGACGGAACCCTGAAATGGAAATTGGTGGGCATATCTCCGTGCATACCTGCAATAGGTCAAGACGGGACCATGTACTTCGGGGCTTCGAACAAATATCTATATGCCCTCCCGGGCGTCGTAACCTTCACCGCCGATCAGACCGCGGGCCCTGCCCCCCTCGCCGTCCGGTTCACCGGGACCTCGGACCTGAACGTAATGTCCTGGCACTGGGACTTCGGTGACGGCGCCACCTCGGACGAGCAGAACCCCACGCACACCTACACTGCCGGCGGGGTCTACTCCGTCAACCTGACCATCGCCTACGGCAACGGCACCAACACCATCGTCAAGACCGATTACATCAGCGCGTACTCTCCCCCGGCCACCGGGTTCACGGCAGATCCCACCTCCGGAAACAGCCCGCTCTCGGTCACGTTCACGGACCGGTCCACCGGGGCACCCACCGCGTGGCTCTGGGAGTTCGGCGACGGCACCACCTCCACCGAGCAGAACCCGACCCACACCTACACCGCGGCCGGGACCGACACAACAACCTACACGGTCAACCTGACCGCAACAAACTCCGCCGGCAGCAACACCACCAGCAGGACGGATTTCATTACGCTGTACTCCAACCCGCCGATCGTATCGTTCACCGCCACCCCACGGGTCAGCACGACGGTGCCCCTCACCGTCCAGTTCCGCGACGCCTCGGCGCACTCGCCGACCGCGTGGTTCTGGGAATTCGGGGACGGCACCAACTCGACCGAGCAGAACCCGACCCACACCTACGCCACAGCCGGCACCTACACGGTCAACCTGACCGCAACCAACATCTTCGGTACGGGTACTGCCTCAGAACCCGGATTCATTGCAATCATCCCCCCTGGCCCCCTGCCCAGCCACAACTGCATCAATCTCTACGTCGCCAACGACGCAGGGGTGAAATACGATGAACCAAACGGCGTCCGGGCAGAAGGGGTCTACCGGTACGTCCCCAACACGTATTACTTCGCTTCGTCGGGCGGGCTGAACGCCCTATCTATATCAGATGGCACAAATCCGGTTATCACCAACACACGAAACCAGTCGGGGACCTTCTATGCCGTCCATGCCGGCGGACAGTCCACCATGCCGGACGGGATCCTGATGCTTGCCGTCAACGGGACGATTCCCGACGACTTTAGCGTCCACATCAAATCAAGCGGATACAACTGGACGCCGCCCGGTCCCGACACGAAGAACTACGGCCTGCCGGCCGAGCACAATTACGTAGACGGCGCCGTAGACGAGACCTTCACGAAAGACGACTTCATCTATGGCCCCCAGATCTGGAAACCCTGCAGTGCGGCGAATTACCCCCTCCATCACGGCCAGAACATGAGCGATACCGAGAACGCGTTCCGGATCATGTTCATCGACCTGAATGCCGGGGCAACCAAGAGTCTTCCGGACGGCCAGATCAAGATCGAGTACCAGTTCAATAACCTGACGACCTTTGCCGCATTCGACGTCTATGCATGGTACCTGGCCAGCAACCACGGGACCGGCATCATCATGACAAATAATGTCGGCGAAAGCAGTTATATGGTCACCGGGATCCCCGATACCCCGGCCGCGAACTTCACGTTGAGTACCGACTCATCGGATATTTCGTCCCCGGTCAGGTTCAACGACACCTCGGAGAATATTCCCCAGTCATGGTGCTGGGAGTTTGGAGACGGCGCCACCTCAACCGAGCAGGATCCCATCCATACCTACACAACGCCGGGTACGTACACCGTGAACCTTACAGTAACAAACACAAAAGGCACCGACACGATGGTGAAAACCGATTGCGTCACCAAGGTCGCTGCTCCGGTCCCGGTGGCGGATTTCGCCGCAAATGTTGTTCCCTTAGTCGGATCCCCGATTCAGGTCCTGTTTTCCGATCGGTCAACCGGGATCATCTCTTCATGGCTCTGGGACTTTGGAGACGGTACCACCTCGACCGATCCCAACCCGGGCCACTGGTATTATACACCCGGCACCTACGCGGTGAACCTTACGGCCACAAACAGCGGCGGCAGTACCAGTTGTGTAAAAAACATCACCGTGAGCCCGGCAGAAACTGCATTCAGCAAGGAGTGGATGTTTGAGTCCGGTACAGAGGAAGGATTCACCGGAGTCGACACCTGGGGTAGTAACGGGATCAACGTCTCCGTCTCCTCGACCGCCCACGATGGAGCATATGCCCTCCAGTGTCACGTCAACCGTGGTACCGGGTATGCCAGAGCACCCCTGGAGAACGTGCCCGACGCGAGTATCTACCGGGTTGACTACTGGATCCAATCTTCACGCAACGGGTATGGCAGCAGCAATACAGGGATCAGCATCGTAGACGCGGACGGGGCACTGATCGCCAAGATCGGCGGCGGGGACACCACCTTCACCGATACGGACCTTAACGAAATCTGTGACCGGCCCGCCAATGTCTGGGTGCGGCACGTCATAGGGTGGGAGAAGGACACCGGCGTGATCGACCACATGGTGTACGACGCGAACGGTATACTCCTGGGGTCCCGGCAGATCACCCGCGCCGCATCGATAGGGAAGGTACCTGCCGAGATCCAGTGCCACGTCCATAGTATTTACCACCATACAATTCAATACGACAGCATCACGCTCAGTTGCGGTTCCGTCGCGGACTTCACCGCAAACGTCACCTCCGGCGACGCACCGCTCGCGGTGCAGTTCACCGACACCTCGACCAACTCCCCGACCTCCTGGGCCTGGGACTTCGAGAACGACGGCATCGTCGACAGCACCGAACAGAGCCCGTCGTTCACCTACACCGCCGCCGGCACCTACACCGTGAACCTCACGGTCACGAACGCCGAAAGCAGCAATACGAAAGTGAAGGTAGACTACATCACGGTCACCAGCGGCGGCTCGGGCGGCGATGCACCAGCCGCGAACTTCACCGCGACGCCGATCTCGGGCGACGCACCGCTCGCCGTGCAGTTCAACGACACTTCCAGCAGCAGCCCGACCTCCTGGCTCTGGGAGTTCGGCGACGGCGTCAACTCCACGGAGCAGAACCCCGCGCACACGTATGCAGACGCCGGGAGTTACACCGTCAATCTCACGGCAACGAACGGTGACGGGAGCAACACTCTCTCGAGGACCGGGTACATCACGGTCGACGGAGGCAGTTACAGCGGGGTGCTCCCCGGGTACACCAGCATCTACGTCAGGCCCGTGAACCACGACGGCATCCGGTGGGACTATACCGGGAACAGCACGTATTATATCAACCAGAACGGCGGCGGCCTGAACGCGGTCCATATCTCCACCGACCCGACCGTCAACGCCGGCCAGGTCACGGTCTCCCCGGACCAGAACGGGACGTTCTACGTGACGGACACCGGGGGGCGGGGCTACCAGGACGAAGTAGTCCTCCTGCTTGCCGTCAACGGGACGATACCCGATGACTTCTCGGTCCGGATCAAGACCAGCGGCTACACCTGGACCCCCAACGTCACCAGCAACACGGCTCCGCCGACCGGCGCGTACACCTACCAGCCGACCGCGCTGGACGAGACCTTCACGAAGGACGACTTCACCTACGGTCCCCAGGACTGGAAACCCTCGGGTTCCGACGTATGGTACCCGATCTTCTACGGGCAGGATCCGAACGACTCCGTGAACCGGTTCCAGCTCGCCTTCATCGATACCCGCGCGGGCCTCCTCGGAAACAAACACGCGGATTACGCGAGCCTCACGGATAAGGGGGCTGTGAAGGTCGAATACCAGTTCACCAATCTCTCCGGGCATGCGGCGTTCAGCCTGTATGCCTGGAACAACGGCACGAGCCAGGGGCAGGGTATGGGATGGACCAACCGGCTCTCCGGCGACGGGAGCAGCGGATACACCGTGATCCCGCCGTCGGGAGCAACTGTGCCGGTCGCCGCCTTCAACGGCACGCCGACCGCCGGCACCGCCCCGCTCATGGTGCAGTTCACCGACCTCTCGACCGGCTCCCCGAACGCGTGGCTCTGGGACTTCGGCGACGGTAAGACCTCCACCGAGCGGAACCCGGCCCACAACTACACGACCGTCGGCACCTACACCGTGAACCTGACGGTCACGAACGCCGCCGGGAGCAACAGTCTGGTGAAGACGGACTCCGTCACCGTAACCGGGCCTGCACAACCCGACCTGACGGTCTCGACCCTCACCCCGAACAACGGTGAGGTCTTCTCCAACTCGGACAACACCTACACCGCGAAGATCACGAACATCGGGACCGGCGACGCCGGCGCCTTCGCCGTCGGATTCAACGTCAGCGGGGTCACCGGCACGGTCGCCGTCGCCGGCCTCGCCGCCGGCGCGAACACCACCGTCACCTGGACCGACGAGACCGTGCGGACCGCCGGTGAGAACGTGACGGTCACGGCGACCGCCGACCCTGAGAACACCATCGCCGAGGCCGACGAAGAGAACAACCGTAAAACCCTTGATAAAACGGTCGTCAACAACGGCTATCGCGGCAAGCGCTGGACCGCTGGCGAGGACATCATGACCGTGAAGACCTACGACGTCCGCGGCGATCTCGCCTACTCGAGCGGCACCAGCACCTACCTCTCCGCCGGCACCGGCTGGACCAACGACACCGTCACCTGGACCTCCGGCGACCTCATGATCCCGGCGAACGCCACCATCACCGCCGCCCGGCTCTACGTTCCCTACACTGAGGACAAGGGACCGGTCTTCCCGGCAAACGTCTCCTTGACCCTCAACGGGGTAGCCGTTGAGGGAACGGCACACCACACCGACGAGAAGATGTGGGGCACCTCGTATCCCTGCGGCATGACCGTCTACGACGTCACCGATGTCTTCAGCACCGACGGCAACACCGCCGTCCTCGCGAACGCCTTCCCCGGCGGCGGGAACGTCTCGGTCCGCGGGATGCTGCTTGCGGTCGTCTATGACGACGGCGTCACCGCTCCCCACACCATCGTCATGAACGAGGGCTTCGACCTCCTCTACGGCGGCGCAAGCCAGGGCACCACTCCCGAACAGGCGACGGCCTACGCCCCCTTCGCCGCCGTCGAGAGCGGCGCCACAGGTGCCCGGCTCATCACCGTCGCCCCCGGCGCCGGGCCGACCGAAGGCGACCTCCTCTTCAACGGCGAGACGTTCCAGAACGCCTGGAACTACACCGGCGCGAGCCAGATCGGCGTCGACGAGCGGAACGTGACGGCGCTCCTCGCCGGCGAGAACCTGGCCGCCTTCCAGAGCAGCGCCGACTACATGGAGGCCGCCGCGGCCTTCCTGGTCGTCGAATACCCCCTCCCGACCGGGAGCATCGCGGTCACCTCGACCCCCGCCGGCGCCGCGGTCTGGCTTGACGGCGAAGACACCGGCCTCGCCACCGACTGCACACTTCCGAACGTCCCGGCCGGCGACCACGTCGTCACCCTGAAACTTGACGGCTACGCCGACGCCTCCGCGCCGGTCACCGTCCTGAGCGGCGAGACGGCAACCGTCGCTCTCACCCTGACCACCCTGACCGGGAGCCTCACGGTCACCTCGACGCCCACGGACGCCGCGATCCTCATCGACGGCGCCGAGACCGGTGAAGTGACCGATGCCACCCTCGACGGGATCGCGGTCGGCACCCACACCGTCACCCTCAGGAAAGACGGCTACGTCGACGCGTCCGCTGAGGTTACAATCGAGTACAACGCGACCGCGACCCTTCACCTCGACCTCGCCCGCGCCGCAGGCAGCATCGCCGTCACGTCGGCGCCCGATGGGGGGGCGATCTTCCTTGACGGCACGGATACCGGCAGGACGACGAACGCGACCCTGGAGGACGTCCCGGCCGGCGACCACACCGTCACCGTGAAGAAGCCCGGCTACGCCGACGCTTCGAAGACCGTCACGGTCGCCGATAACGAGACCGCCACGGTCTCGTTCGCCCTGACCGTCCCGGCCGGGAGCATCGCCGTCACCTCGGCGCCCGACGGCGCCCGGATCTTCCTTGACGATCTGGAGACCGGCGAAGTCACGAACGCTACACTGACCGGCATCCCGGCCGGCGCCCACACTGTCCGGGTGGAACTCGACGGCTACCAGGAGGCGGAAGCGACCGTGACCGTCGCGGCGGGCGGGACCGCATCCTGCCACCTCAACCTTGAGAAGATCATGGTGGCACCGGTCGCCGACTTCAGTGCCGACGTGACCTCGGGTACAGCGCCGCTCACCGTTGCTTTCTCCGACACCTCCACCGGAGATCCGACCTCCTGGGCCTGGGACTTCGATAACGACGGGGCCATTGACAGCACCGAACAGAACCCCGAGCATACCTACGCCGCGGCCGGGACCTATGCGGTCAGCCTGACCGTAACGAACGCGGCGGGTAGCAACACCACCACAAAGGCCGATTATATTACGGTGAGCAATCCGTATCCCCAGCCGCTCCCGGCAGGCCAGAGTCTCAATCTCTATGTCGCAAATGACGAAGGCGTCAAGTACAATGTTGAAAACGGTGTAACTGATTCTAATAAGGGATACAGTCCGTATGTCTTCATAAACAACACCTACCACTTCCTCTATAACGGGCAGGGCGGAGGGACCAATGCACTGCACGTCTCAAACGATCCCTCCGTCATACGTGGGCAGGTCACGCAGACGACCAACCAGTCCGGCGAATTCTGGCTCACGTTCACCGGCGGCCAGCCCAACCTGCACGATGCGGTGCTGCTGCTCGCCGTCAACGGGACCATCCCCGATGACTTTTCCGTCCGGATCCGGTCGAGCGGCTACGACTTTGAACCCCCGATCCCCGGTGTCGGCAATAACAACACGATCGGGACGCCCACGTACGTGGACGGAGCGATAAACCAGACCTTCATGAGAGAGGACTTCATCTACGGCCCCCAGATCTGGAGACCCCACCGCGTCAGCGACTATCCGATCTTCGTGGGCCAGGACATGAGCGATACGGAAAACACGTTTGAACTGATGTTCATCGATCTCAGGTTAGGTTGTACCCAGACAAAATCGGACGGCTACGTCAGGGTCGAGTACGACTTCAACAACCTGACCACCTTCGCCGTATTCAACGCATACGGCTGGTACAGTGCCTCGAACCACGGGACCGGACTGATCATGACAACGTCCGGCACTGAGTACCAGGTCGCCAGGCCGGTAGCGCCGGTCGCAAACTTCACGGCGGCCCCCACCTCTGGCAACGCTCCCCTGAACGTCACCTTCACCGATCTCTCGACCAACTCCCCGACTTCCTGGGCCTGGGACTTTGATAACGACGGAATCGTCGACTCGACCGAACAGAGCCCGACCCACATCTACACCACAGCCGGCACCTACACCGTCAACCTGACGGTTGGAAACACTGCCGGCAGCGATACCGAGGTGAAGATCGATTACGTCACGACCGACAGCAGCACTCCGGTCGCAAACTTCACAGCGACGCCGCTGTCGGGAGAAGTGCCGCTCACCGTTCAGTTCACCGACACCTCGACGAACGTGCCGACCTCCTGGGCCTGGGACTTCGAGAACGATGGCATCGTCGACAGCACCGAACAGAACCCGTCGCACACCTACTCCGGCATCGGGCGGTTCAACGTGACGCTCACCGTCGGCAACGCCTTTGGAACCGATACCCTGACACGGGTCCGTTACATCACCGCCAGGGACGTCCCGCCGGGGCAGCCGGAGCGGGAGGAGAACTTCACCTTCCGTGACAACGGGACGAACGTCACCGACGTCGGCGGCAGGCAGCAGGTCAGTTTCAACAATGCGACCGGAAACGGAACGACCGGCGATTACGACATCATCCTGACGGGCGGGAACATGAACGTCACCATCCGGACCGACGGTCTCACCACGACCGGGAACGTCTCGACCGGGAACGTCACCGGCGTCCAACTCGAAAGCAGTCCGATACGTGCCGACCTCGGCGGCGATGTCGGCAACGTCTCGGTCGGGTTCAACGCCTCGATGAACAGTTACAACCCGGACCTCGGGATCACGACCGCGATCTACGACCAACCGAGCGGCAAGGCGGCGACGGCGTTCACGCTCGCTGCTACGGATAAAGGGCTTGCGATCACCTCGACGGCCTACGCGGTCTACTTCACCAAGACTAACCCGGCGGAGAATATCAGCAACGCGGTCCTGCGAATGACCGTCTCGCCCGCGTGGGTGAACGCGAGCGGCGGCCCGGCTGCGATCCGGGTCTTCCGACAGGACGATGACGGCAACGTCGAAATGCTCGCGACGACCTATCTCGGGCCAGACGCCGACGGCATGATGGTCTTTGAGGCGATCTCGCCCGGAGGCTTCTCCGCATTTGCAGTCGCCGCGACCCAGGTCGTCGACGCGTCCACGTCCGTTCCGGAAACGTCTTCCTCCTCAGGGGGAGGGGGAAGGTCGGCAATCGGAGTAGGTGCGGCTGAAAACATCAGGGCAGGAGAGACGGCCACGCTCACGTTCGGCGAAACACCGGTCACGGAAATCGAGGTTCATGCACGGGACGGCATTCCGCATATCCTCATAACGACAAAGGCCGGGACAAAACCCGACGGCGCTGACGATCCCGACGGTGATGTCTACGAATATGTCTCGATCGCATGTTACAGGGCGCCGGAAGACAGCCTGCAGCGGGCGACGATCCGGTTTACCGTCCCGACGAACTGGGTCGACGAGAGGCTTTCATCGCCGGACACGCTCTCCCTGTACCATTACAATGAGGAGACAGGAGAATGGACCCTGCTCTCGACGGTATTTGCGGGCGAAGAGAACGGCGGATATGCCTATTACGCAGATTCTGCTTCCTTCGGTTACTTTGCAGTCGTTGTAAAACCCGACGTGAAGGAGGTTACTGCGTCCCCCGAAGAAACGCCGGTACCCCGGGACACGGAACAGAGGGTTGCAAGCGCCGATCCGGCGACCACCCCGAGAGCCACCCCTCTCTTCAGCGGAGGCATGATCGTATGTGTCGCAGTTGCACTCTTCTGCGTTCTTGTGCTGCTGAAGAGAAGGCTGCGATAACGTGATGAGGCACCGGGCCTCAGAGTGAACAGGAGGAAGGAATTTGAAAAACATCTCTTTTCTTGATGAAGATTACGCGGGAGGAAACCCCGGGGCCCTGGTTGCACCTGAAGACACCAATCTGGAGAACGACGGATCTCAAGAAGAATTATTCTCTAAGATTCGCGATCACTTCGAAGGAGATGTCATTCCCTTTTACGCCCCCGACAGAACTACCGCACTTGCACTGGCTCTTGCCGCAGCAGCCGGGAAAAATTCTCTGTACCTCTGCTCAAAAACCTCCTATGCAGCCAGCAGAGCATCTGCCTCGATCACCGGGATTGCAGGCATGAAACCCCTGGAAATACCCTCCGAATTCGGCAAACTACATCCGGAGACGATCTTGAAATGTCTTGGAACGCTCCCGAAACATCAATACGACAGGTGCAACATCGTCGTGCTGTCGCAGCCAACCGAATACGGCCTGGTGTATACTCCCGAAGAGATCGAGGAGATCTGCCTCTGTGCGCATGAAAACAATACGCTCGTCCTGGTTGATGGTTCGAGACTGTTTTTTGCCGCTGCTAACCTTCTCAGGCCGTTCCGCGAGCAGACACTGTTTGCGGGGGTCGACGTTGCCACCTTCGGAGCGGCAAAGAACGGCGTGGCGGGAGGGGAGGCGGTCCTGATCTCTAAACGCGGGATCGCGGAGAGGTTCCGGAAACTGCAAAAGGCGATGCATATCGATCTATCGGGGGCGGGCTCTTTCTCTTCCGGGTTCGACTGCCTGCTCACCTACCGCCTGTGGCGGAAACGGGCCCTGCATGCCAATAAGATGGCCGCCGCGCTGGGCAACGAGTTATCGGGCATCCCCGGGATCAGGCTGATCTGCAGCGTGGAGACGAATAAAGTGATTGCAGAGGTGCCTCCCGGGGTTCTTCAGCGGCTGAGCGAGGAGTACAGCCTCAGGACGTTCCAGTGCCCCGGTGATGTGGTCCGGTTTGTAACGAATTACACGACGTCCGGCGAAGATATAAGCCGGTTGATCGACGTCCTCAGATAAGGAAGTGCACCCCGGCGGACGGTAACCGATACTCCGACATCCGCTCCCGGGGCGCCGTCATCCCCACGTTCCCAGAAGCCGGACTATGAGAAAGGCCCGGGGGGATGGGACGGTTGAGGGGGCGGGATTGCCACCCAGGAGGGCAAATCCTGTCGCTCGCCTGCATCGCTCTCCGGAGCAGAGAGTCCGGCCCCAAATTTCTGCCAGGAGATGCGAACATACTGCAGTCAATCAGCGCCCTGCCCCGGCGTGCGGTCCTCGTCGAGGATGGACCGTATCTGCCGGTAGTGCTCGGCAAACAACTCAGGATCCGGTTCGCTGCACCCGTACACGACGGCATCGCAGGCGGACAGGATACCCGCACAGGTACTGTATCCCGGATCCCTCCCGGCTTTCAGCAGCAGTAATACCTGCAGGTTCGTACTGTTTTCCCCGCCGTTGTACCGAAGGGCTATGTGCAGTCGCAACGCGCGCCCTGCCGTACTGAACGCTTCTTTCAACTCCCCGTTTACATAATTGCCATAACTTTCTTCGAGCAGCGCCAGGGGAGAAACAGAGATGCTCATCTCCGCTCCTTCGCTCTGCCCGGTTCTGCAGCAGTATTTCAGGTAGCATCGATACAGCAGGAACGCGGAGAGTGCCGTTACCACAAGGACCACGAAAGGAAGGATGAAATGAAATCCGGCGTCCGGGTCTTCCAGGACCACGTCGACCGGTTCTCCATTCCGGACGGTTACGTTCATGACTCTCGTCGTGCCCCCCTTTTCATAATCGATAATTATTGCAGCCCCTTCCGGTGTGACGTTCATGAGGGATTTCGAGACCGTATAACCCTCATTCCGGAGCTCCGAATCCAGCGACAGATACGTTCCGTTCCTTTCGAGGCCGTAAACCGGGGGAAGCCTGCCGGGAGCTTCGGCGGTGATAAAGAGGATCGTATCTCCCGCTATCTCACCCAGGACCCGGATCTCCGTACCACTCTCATTGATGAAGTTCATCCCGAACTCGTCATGGTAGACCCCCTGGCCGAGCGTTACACCAAGATCGTGTGGGGTGAATCCGGCATTTTCAAGGACTTCATCAACCGATCCGTACATCGCCGACTGCAGCACACGGTCCTTCAGGAGTTCTCTCCTCTCCGAAAGTTCGAGAGTTTCCTTCTCTAAGAGTTGCGAGAGCGATTCGATGTTGTCCGGACCGCTCCGGACCTGAGGTACCCGGCCGCTCCCGCCGCTCTGCAGCGCACCGGCCTGCCCCTGACTCAAACCCTTCGTAATCTTTATCTGGGCGCTCTCGAGGATCTCACCGGATGGATCGCCGCCAACAGCGTCATCCCCGAAGCGGAGATGTATCCTCTCAAGCGCCACGTGATAGACTGCATCGGGGTCATCGCCGTCGACATAGTCGAACGTCACGTCCACCAGGTAGTCGTGCCCCCCACCGGGATGTATCCCGAACTCCGTGTACTCCTGGTCGCTGAACAGCACGCGTCGGTCGGTAAAACTTTGCGTGTTCCCCGGATCGCTCTGATCGCGCACAGTCCAGGTAAAAGACCCGAAAATGTCTTCGCCGAGGGTATTTTTCACATCTACCCGGATAATAACTTCTTCGTCCTGTGGACCGTAGGAGAGAGGGCTCCCGGCCGAGAAGAGAATCTCGCCTGCAAAAGCGGGCTGCACAACGGCCCAGATAACTACTGCCAGGACTATGAACCGGGTTTTCCTCATGGGAGGAACCGCCACCTGCCATACCGGATACCGTACTCCGCCGTCAGAAGACCTGCCGATACCAGGAAGAATATCCACCCGACCGGCGTCTTTTCCTTCTCGCGAACGATCGCGTCGTCGAGTTTCGCATAGACCTCTTGGAGCGTTCCCTCGTCCACCGACCTGAAACACGCGCCGCCGGTATTTCGGGCGATCTCCTGCAGGGCCTCCTCGTTCACGGTTGCGTATTCGGGGTTGTTTGCCCAGTCGTAGCCGACGAGCACGAGCTCGTCGGAACCCATTGCCACGGTAAATACCCGAACGCCCCGTTCTTTTGCGAATTCTGATGCCGCAGCCACAGAGACGTACCCGGAATTCGAATCCCCGTCGGAGAGGAGGATAACGACGCACTTTCTATTGGGTATGGACTGCGCCATATCGACGGCAAGGGCAAGCCCGTCTCCGATTGCGGTTGAACCGTCTTTTGCGTTGATATACTGCAGTTTTTCAATAACTCTCTGCCTGTCGGGGGTGAGATAGGCGGCGGTCGTCGCACCGGAATCGAAGATAACAATGCCGACGTAGTCCTTCGGGTCGAGCTGGCGTACCAGATTTTCAGATGCAGTCTTTGCAGCGGTTATCCTGTCGGGCCGATAGTCCGTTGCCTGCATACTCCCGGAGACATCCAGTGCAAGAACAACGTTTACCCCGTCCCGGGTCTGTTCGAGGGGAATCTGGGGATTCGCAAGACCTGCAAAGATCAGGGCGATTGCAAGAAGCCCGAGCGTGAATGCGATACGATGAATCCTCCCGGCCTTTGTACCCTTCACGGCGGCTTTTGCCGCCGATAGTTTTGAGAACTCAAGAACCTGAAGGTATTTTCTCCTTGAATAACGGCGGTTGTAGACGATGATCACGGGGATGATGCAGAGACCCGCCAGCCACGCGGGGTCCTCAAACGACAGAAACATTATTCCGCCACTCTCCCGCCGAGCCTGAAGTAAGTCTTCAGCGATGCCCCGTAGTCCTCATCCGTGAAGACCTCGAGAGGCCGTATCCCCGCACCGGTAAACATTCCGGCCACCGCAGCGTCTTGTGCGGCGGCTACCTCCCGAAAATCCCTCCGAAACGCCGGATCCGAGGCGTTGACCATGAGTTCCTCTCCGGTCTCCGGGTCACAGACGAGCAGGTATCCTGCATCGGGGATCTCACATTCAGATCGGTCTTTTACCCGTATCGCCCTCACCTCGTGCCTGCGGCTCAGGAGCAGTATCTCATCTCCGAAATCCCCGGAATCGAAATCCGATAAGAGCACGATCAGGGCTCTCTTCGGCACCTTCGAGAATAACCGGAAGATCGTCTTCCCGATATCGGTTTTGTTGGACTTCGGCCTGTGGGTCATCAGCGTGTTCAGCAAAAGAGCGGTATGCCGCCTCCCTTTCCCCGGCGGAATAAACTGCTCGATATCATCCGTGAACAGGCAGATCCCCGTGGAGTCCCCCATGGCCTGCGCCGAAAACACGAGGGAGACTGCAATCTCAAAGATCACTTCGTCTTTAGACTTCTCCCTTCCGAACGTCCCGGATGCGGACCTGTCGACGACAAGGTAGAGTGCAGTATCATGCTCTTCGGTGAACACCCGGAGATACGTCTCGCAGAACCGTGCAGTACAGTTCCAGTCGATCGCCCTGACGTCATCCCCGAAATGGTACTCCCGTATCTCCTGAAACTCGGATCCCGTCCCTGAAAATAAGGAGCGATGACGGCCGGTTCCGGTCTCTTCGGAGAGTTTTTTTATCCGTATTTCAATCTCTGTGATCCTCTGCAGGGCCTCGCGTATGGTGAGCGGGCATACCGCGGATGGGGCAGAATCGAGGTTCATGGGACTTCTACCGAATCGATGAGCCGTGATACCAGTTCATCCGGTGTGATTCCGGCAGCCTCCGCCTGGTACGATAGAAGAATCCTGTGCCTGAGCACCGGCAGTGCGACGGACCTGACATCATCGGGAGTTATGTATTCCCTCGCGCCGACGAGTGCCGCTGCTTTTGCGCACAGGATCAGTGCCAGCGATGCCCTCGGTGACGCCCCCCCGCGAATGTAGCAGGCGATGTCGGGCACGTACTCGCCCGGATTTCGTGTAGAGTCGGTGATTCCCGATACGTAGTCCATCACCGTCTCGTCTGCGTAGACATGGTGCAGGCACGCGTGGATCTCACCGATCCTCTCCCGGGTAACGACCTTCGATGCTTCGGGCAGTTTCTCCGCGGTGAACCTCACCATGATCTCCTTTTCATCGCTTTTCGAGGGGTAATCCATCAGGATTTTCTGCATGAACCGATCGGTCTGGGCGTTCGGCAACGGATACGTGCCCTCCGACTCGATCGGGTTCTGCGTTGCAAGGACAAAAAACGGCCTGCTGATCGGCCAGGTCTCACCGTGAATCGTCACCTGGTACTCCTGCATCGCTTCGAGAAGTGCCGACTGCACCCTGGGAGGGGCACGATTTATCTCATCCGCAAGAACAATGTTATGGAAGACCGGACCCTTTAGCGTCTCAAACGATCCTTTTTGCATATTGTAGATTTTGGTCCCCGTAATGTCGGCAGGCAGAAGATCGGGCGTAAACTGTATTCTTGCAAAAGAGCAGTCCATGCACCGGGCAACCGTAGTGACGAGAAGCGTTTTGGCAATTCCGGGTACCCCTTCCAGGAGGACGTGCCCTCCGGCTATCATGGTTATGAGTATCGAATCTATCGCCGCTTCCTGCCCGACGATACACTTCATTATCTCTGTTCGAATCTCCGATACAGTTCCTGCACAGTCGTATATGATATCAGCCCGATCCGCTTTCACGTAGAGTACCCGCCCGTCATGTTAACTAATGTTAGAGGAATACGATCTCTATCTCGCCGGTAACAATAGATTATTCTTATAGTCAGTGTTAATATTTCCTATTTAATGAAATAAAAAAGACAACGCATTTATTGTAAAAAACTGAAAAGGTGTACTGGATCTCCTTAAATGCTTGTTAATAACTATCTATTAACAACGTCTCCGGACTCCGTCAAAGGTGATGAAAATTACAGTATATATCGGAATAGACGACACCGACATCCCCGGCTCCCGCGGGACCGGGAAACTTGCTCATGACATAGCAAAAGCACTCGACACATACCATGCGTACGCCATCACGAGGCACCAGCTCTTCTTCCATCCTTCGATCGCGTATACGTCTCATAACAGCAATGCCGTAGTCCACGTGAACGCCTCTGGAGTTGAGGCATGCAGGGAGATCTTCGATATTGCAAAAGGGGTCATGCTGGAGCAGTTTCTCGAAGGCAGCGATCCGGGTCTTGCCGTTGCGGATGCAGGACAGATACTCCCCCCGCTCATCGTCATGGGCCAGGATGCAAAGATCAAACTGCTGGATCAAGACCCTGTCCGTACGCTTGCAAAAAATCTCGGAATACTCCTGGAAGGGCTCGGCGGCACAGAAGAAGGCGTTATCGGGGCAATGGCGGGACTCGGACTTGCCGTCACCAACGACGACGGGCGATACCTCCTTCGGGGCAACCTCCGCACTATCAGGGACGAGACGGATGTTGAGACACTCCTTGCAAACGGCGTGGACTCGATATACCTCCCCGACGGGAAAGAAGTCACATCGGGCAGGATCAAGATCCGGGAAAACCAGTATCCCAAACCCAGCGCTGTTGCAGGTCGTGCCGTCTTATTTGTCAAGGAGAGAGGGCCGGGAGAGTATCTCGCATACATGAGACGGTAATATGGACCTGTCAAAGCGGGCTGCTCTAGGATTTGCACTGGTTGTTCTCCTGTTGGGAGGCTTCTTTGCCGTTCAGATTACAGCGGAAGAATGGCTGACGCTCAATCCCCCCGATCGCATGACGCCTGTTATCGACAGCAGAGAGACCGTGAGTTTCGGGAAGAGTGATTTTAATTACCTCTCGTGGAAATATCGCCCGTACAAAGAACCCCTCCTCATCGCAACGGGTGGCGACCAGAAGGATTCCCCCTGGTACCTGATGTTCGTAAATACCAACGTGACCCCTCCGTACGGCGGCAACCCGAAACTTGGACGGACAGGCTACGTGAGGGTCGATTACGATCTTCACGACCTTGCCGGAACGGCGGCGTTTCATGTCCTTGCCCTGACGGGGAGTTCCTGGAGGACAAACCGGATCGAAGGATTCGGATCCTCCGCGCTCTTCGTGCGCGGGGATGCGGAACCGGGGACCTCGATGGGACCGACGACGGAGATGACCGACTACAACAACATCCAGGTCCTGCCGGCAGGCGTCAGGGAGAACCCGGAAGATACTGCACCGTATTCGTACTATATCCATTTCGATCCGGCGAGCGGCGGGCTCAATTCCCTTCACATCACTCGGGACCTGTCCAGAGTGAAAGGAGAGATTATTGATACGACCGATCAGTCCGGCTCGTTCAACCTGACCAGTTCGGGGGGGCCTGCCATCGATGCTCTCCTGCTGCTGGTTGCGGTCGATGAGATGCAGCCCGACACCTTCTCCCTCTCCCTCGATATGCAGTTCATCAGGAGCGAGGGGTGATCGCAGTGCCCTCTGCGGAGAAGTATTTCACCTTAAACGAGATCGCCCTGATGTCTCTCATGGGAGGGCTGGTCTTTGTGATGAAGACGGCGCTCAGGATGCCCCTGGGCATTCCGGGCCACACGGGAATTTTTCTGGTAATCCCGGTAATCATCGGGGTTGCCATAATCCGAAAGCCGGGCAGCGGAACCTATATCGGGCTTGTATCCGGCGTCTTGCTCTCGTTTTTCGGGATCAGCGGGATGCACGTGTTCGACGTGTTCCTGTATACGGCACTCGGGGCTTCGATAGATGCTGCCGGGTACGTTTTCCGGTACCGGATGGAGAGTGTCCCGTTCGGTGTTCTTGCAGGGATTGCCGGGAACCTTGCAAAGATGGTGGTAAACTTTGCAGTCAATCTGGCAATCGGGGTACCTCTCGTCGTGGTTGCGGTAGGTGCGGGGATCTCCTCGATAAGCCACGTCCTCTTCGGCGCTCTGGGAGGGCTCATATCCGCGTATCTTGTGGCAAGGCTGATCAAGACAGGGGTGATTTCGAGGGATGCAACCGGGGCCGATTGTAACGATTCGTGATCTGACCTACACCTATCCCGGGTACAATACGGCACCGGTAACGGCTCTGCGTTCCGTCAATCTCGACGTTGCAGGCGGTGAGAAGATTGTACTCACCGGACCCTCGGGTTCGGGAAAGACGAGCCTTCTGCGGTGCATAAACGGCCTTATTCCCCATTCGGATAGGAAAGGTGGAAAATTCTCAGGGGAGGTGACGGTTGCCGGGATGGACACCGCGATGCATTCCGTAGCGGAGATCTCAAGGGTAGTCGGCACCGTGTTTCAGAACCCCGACCAGCAGATTGTCACAAACTGCGTCGACTCCGAGATCGCCTTCGGTCTTGAAAACAGGGGGGTTTTGCCGGACGAGATCGAGGTGAGAATCAGAGAGACTGCAGAACTTCTCGGAATTGAGCACCTCCTCTCCAGGGAGACTTCCGATCTTTCATGGGGGGAGAAACAGAGGGTTGCAATAGCCTCGGTCCTTGTCGTGCAGCCGGAAGTCGTCGTGATGGATGAACCGTTCTCCGGCCTCGACCCGCAGGCATCTTCGAATCTTGTAAGCGTTCTGGACGAACTGAATCGAACGCTCATCATAGCCGAACACCGGGTCGGACACCTTGCGGACCTGATGGACAGGATTGTTGTCCTGAAGGAAGGGACGATACTGTACGACGGTCCTCCCGGCGAGAACCTGTCCGTTGTCATCAAAGCGCACGGCATCGTCCTTCCGGAGTCCGGTTGCAGGATGTCGGACGATACCTCGCTCATCCGTTCTCTTCCGGGAAATGGTTTCGACCACCGAACCCCGGTCATCGAACTGATCGATGTCGGTTTTACGTATCCCTGTTCGCCTGCTCCGGCGCTCGATAACGTTTCGTTGAAGATATACGACTCGCAGATCACCGCCATCCTCGGGTCGAACGGCTCGGGGAAGAGCACGCTTGCCCGGCACCTGAACGGGACCTTGAAACCGGACTCCGGGAGAGTCATCCTGTTCGGGGAAGACACCTCCGGAAAGCATGTGAAAAACATAACGCATCTCGTGGGTCTGGTTTCCCAGCACGCAGATTACCAGTTGTTCGAGGAGAACATCATCAAAGAGTTCTCCTTTGGGCCCGAGAACGTGGGCATGTCCGATGAGGATGTCAAAAGCCGCATCCCGGGAATGATAGCCTTGTTCGACCTCGGCCACATCGATCCGAAAACTCCCCCGCTCAGGCTTTCGGCAGGTGAGAGACAGAGGATCGCCATCGGCAGTGTCCTGATGATGAAGACGCCGGCGGTCATCCTCGACGAACCCACCCTCGGCCTCGATGAGGGGTTGAAACGCAACCTTGCGGATACGCTGAAGAGACTGTGCCGGGAACGGCACAGCGTTGTTGTTATGACGCACGATCTCGAGTTTGCATCGTCCTGTGCCGATAGGATTCTGTTGATGGACGACGGCAAGATCGGATACGATTCCCAGAACCGCGAAGCCGAACGATGAGGATGCATACGAAGAAGAAGCGGGGGGTCGTCTATATCCCAAAAGAGTCCATCGTTCACGGGCTTGACCCGCGAACGAAACTGTTTGCCCTGGTTGCCGTAAGTTTCGGCTCGCTGGTAGCAAGCGATCTGTATGCCCTCGGGGTCATGATCGCCCTCGTTCTCGGATCCGTTGCGGTTTCCGGGGTTTTACGGGAATGGGTGCATGCCATGCGGATCCTGGTTCCGGTACTCCTGATTACCATCGTGATAGATGCCTTTTTTACCGCTGCACGGTACCCCTCCGGAGGAACTCTTTATTCGGGAGACGTCTGGTTTCTGCACCTCGAGGCCACGTGGGGGACCATCCTTTTTGCCGCATCCATGACCCTCCGGATCATTGCTATCGGAGGACTTTCCTTCCTGTTCGTGATGACGACTCCTTACAATTCGTTTGTGAAAAGCGTCACGCTTCTTGGCGTCCCAAGGGATTTCACATTCTCTCTGGGATACGCACTGAGATCCGTTACCTCCCTATCGCAGGATGCGGCAAACATCGTCGATGCACAGAGCTCGCGGGGGCTTGTCTTTGATCGGGACCTCGTTCTGAAGCGTCCGCTGAAACTCCTGGCGGTTTTTGTGCCGATGGTTGTTTCGGTTATGAACAGGGCGGACCAGGTCTCCGATGCGATGCAATGCAGGGGATACGGCCTTTCCCGGAGTCCGACGATGTACAGGGCACCAGAGATGGGACGGCGGGATTACGCGGCACTTTCGATCATCGTCGCTGTCGTGGTTGCCGACCTTCTGTATGCGTATTATTTCACCGGCCCGGGGTTGTGAGGAGAAGGCACGTGTTCGAACTCCGTTGAGGTCCCTTCCTGTTGAGGCTCCTTTCCCGGCACCCTGCCGCGGAGGTAGAATGGATCTTCATCGGTTGAGCCTGTAACCCGCTGGGATTACCGGTTTGGGGCGATCTGGATCGGCCTATTCAGGTGTGATCGCCGTACAAGGAGTCAACAGAACCAAACGATTTATTATATGGGACGTGAATTAGTACCAATACTTTACAATTAAGATTTGTTAAAGTTTATATGTTGATTGATTGCGAATTCATGGGTGTGGTGAGAAATATGGGAAGAGGATTACCGGCGCATGAGACTATGAGGAGATGAGATGAAGGGAAAATCGAAGAATCCGAATTTTGTTTATTTTTGTATCGTACTCACGGTTGCAGTGCTGTGCATGCCTTACCCGGTTTCTGCATGGGATTTTAGCGCCAATCCCATCAGCACCAATAATTACATGGACATCTCCACTTCGAACGGCGGAGGGTACTATGTGGGATTCAGGAACGCGGGGGGAGGGCTCAACGCGTTGCACATCACGACGACCACTTCCGATCCGTACGGACAGGTGACGTCTGTTTCCAGCGGTTCCGGGACATTCTATCTCGCCGACACCGGCGGGAGAGGATATTTCGACCGCGCAATTCTCATGGTGGCTATCAAAGTTCCCGATGGGGGGGAGAAGGCGATCAGTGAGAATTTAACGGTGCATCTCCGGGCAAGCGGTTACCAGTGGGTCTCCGAAGGGTTAAAAGACCAGCCCCCGAATGAGGAAAACATCACATACGTTACCGATTCGATAAACAGTAAGTTCGGGCTTTCTTCCGTGGAGTACGGCCCCCAGAGCTGGAAGCCCGCCGGTGAGGAGGCGCACTCCATAATGAGCGGGCAGAGCGCCTCGGATGAATTTTATATCTTCTTTGTCGATACGGGGGTCGGCATCTTAGGCGGAAACAGCGGGATTACCGGCCTTACCAACAACGGCATGGCAAAAATCGACTACACTATCGAGGGCTACAACGGCGAGACCGTGGTCTTCAACGTGTACGGGTATGCCCTCTGGGCGGATGCCGTGAAGGACGGCATTGCATGGACGAACAAGATCGACGGGACGGTGACGGACAAGAATGCGCGGACCGGCGCGAGCGGCTACTCGGTACTGCTCGGCTCTTCCGGCGGCAACAGTGAATTCGGGGGGTCGACCGCCATCGATTATGGCGATAGCGGAACCGCTGCAAACACCAATGCGTGGGCTCCGGCAATCGGCAACCTGAATGTTACGAGCGATCCTGCTGGAGCAACGGTCTACCTTGACAACGTCAATACCGGTAAGGTAACAAATGCTTCTTTCGTAGATATCCCGGAAGGGGAGTACACCGTCCGGCTGGAACTACCAGGGTATGATCCTCTGGAACGTACCGGTATCCGCGTGATGAGCAGGCAAGTGACCACCCGGCATTTCAATATGACTCTTGCGAAGGGCTCGTGTACAGTCCTCTCTGACGTCCGGGGCGCCAGGATCTTGATCGACGGCAATGAGACGTTATGCTATGCAAACTGGACGTTCGACGATATCGAAGTGGGGAACCATACGATCTCTCTTGACAGGGACGGATATGATCCCGTTTCACGTGAGGTGGTCGTCGACGATACGAATGCAACGGTTGTTTTCTTCGCACTGTCCGGATCCGGGAGCGGGGAGATTGATGCCGTCGATGAACCTGCCGGGGGTAATGGTCAGTTATCTGCCGGCGGTAACAGCCAGCCATCTGCCGGGGATAATGGTCAGTTATCTGCCGGCGGTAATGGCCAGTTATCTGTAGAAAGCGCCGGAGCATGCCCGGAGGAGAAAACACAGGCTCAAAACGCGGGATTTCTGGAATTCCTCATCTCCCTGATTACCGGCTTCCTGGGTGCAGACACTTCCGCCCCGCAGCCGGTGAAAGAAGCGCCGGGATATGAAAACGGCTCCCCGGGTGGTTCTGCTCCCGTTCCTGAAGCGGCTGCCGATCTTCCCGATGTACGTGCCGAAAGCAATGGTGAGGGCGCACCGGAGCCGGATACACTCCAGGCAGCCAGGATTGGCAGTGTTTATGTGACCTCCAATCCGTCGGGCTCGAGTATCTCCGTTGACGGCAGAGATACGGGCTATACTACACCGCGCCTGATATACGGTCTGAACGCGGGTACCCATTCCATCACGGTAAGGCGAGAAAAGGTAGGTTCGGCGTCGCGAACCGTCCTGGTGCCCGCAGGAGGCAGTACCGTCGTCGATCTCAGCCTGGTGGAGGTCGACGGCCCTAAGGCGTCTGTGTCCGTCACTTCAAAAGCGTTCAGGGGCGGAAATTTCAGTCTGAACGGCGAGCCCCCCTATATCAGCCTGCCCTCGCAGGTGACGGTCAGGTTATCCGGGGGGTATCTCACCTACACCGACGGGGACCACTACTATTCCAGGACGCTCCCCGCGCTCAACGGAGGAGAGTCTATCGTCCTTGAAAAGGCCGATGCATTCGGAACGATCAACGTCACAAGCGTACCGGGTGATGCGGATATCTCCATCGACGGCGTCAGGACCGGCTGCAAAACGCCCTGCATACTTGACAATGTCGGTTACGGCTATCATAAACTCACGGTTACGAAGCCCGGCTGCCTGCCTGTGAAGAGGGAGGTCCGCCTCATCGATGACGGGCGTGAAATCAACATGGCTCAACACTTCGTTCTCGAGGAAATCGCTACAGGAAGACTGGCGGTTACCAGTAACCCTTCCGGCTGCATGATTTATTTGAGGGATGTCTATACGGGCCAGGCGACGCCCTACACTTTCGAGGATATCCCGATAGGAACCTATGACGTCGGAGTTATGTTTAACAGGACTCTTTCCGAGAATAGGGATGTGACTGTGCTTGCCGGGGATGTATACGGCGATACAGCCGTCGATTTCCAGCTGGAAGGAAGGTCTTGAGAAACGATCCCTCTGTGATTACGGGCGGACTTCAGTCCATTCTCGTGATCCCGGTTGAGGGTGGAGCCGGCCAGCGGTCCGGGGCATGCGGGAGCCGCAGGCTGCACCGGCAGGGAATGTTCAAAGACCCCCGGATCCCGGACGGCTGGATGCGCACCTGTAGTTCGGAAGGAGGCCCCGGGAGGGCTGTGCGACGCAGCAAAGTCACCACAAGGTTATTATGTCCGTATTGAGACCGTTCAAATCGGTGATTGTATGGAAGTGAGCTCGAGAAACCAGCTGAAAGGTACTCTCAAGATGATCAAGAAAGGCCCCGTGAACAGCGAGGTGACGGTCGTCCTCCCCGGAGGAATCGAGATCGTCTCGGTCATCACGACCTACTCGGCCGAAAAGATGAACCTGAAAGAAGGATCGGAGGTTTATGCCCTGATAAAAGCCTCCGAGGTCGTGATCGGTAAGGACTGAGCGGTTCATACCGCAGGCAGGGCAACCCTCTCTCTTTTTACGTCGGCAGGGCCTCAAGGGAACCGCGTGCCCAGGAGAGCGTCGACGTACGCTGCTGCGACGGCACTTTTCTCGGGAGCGAACCAGACCTCTATCGTCCGTTCACCAGTAAGGCAGTTGATCTCGACGATGCCGAATTTGTGGATGATCTGGACCTCTCCCGCATCGGTCTCCCTGCGATACAGGTCCTGATTCCGGACAAAAGCGGCGACGTCCTCTTCGGTCATCGGACGCGGGAGGTGATATATCATCCGCCGCCAGTGGGGATACGGTGATACCGGGTCGACATATGGGGTGGACAACCTACATTCTCCTGTGTAGTGTCAAAGGCGGAACAAACCGGGACTACTGTGATCGGTATGGTCGTCCAGAGGATAACAAGGTATCGCAGTTCACGGCCCGTGTTGCGGGGAAGTCAGTCGTATCCGGAAGATTTCTGGATGCATTGCACCGGTCAGCCGTCCCTTCGCCCGGGTGAACGGATGCCCTGATCTCCCGGAAGGAAGGGGGCTTCTCTTTTGTCTTCCGGTAGCAGATGACCCGGCGGAATGCCGGGAGGTGTCGGCCGCAATTTCCCGGAGCTCGATCCTGACACCGATCTGTCGCAGACAGTCCGACAGGGGCCTGGCCGCCGCGCCTGATGACGGTAGCCGTACACCGGGGCGGCAGTCCGGGTAACCGGGTCGCAGCCGAAGACCCCCGGGGACCACCGCTGCCGGGATGAGCGGCACACCTGCGTAGAGTAACAGGGGGTCGACCGGTCTCCATCGGTCACCGCACAGGACCTTCCGGCAACTGCACCCCCTCCAAGAGGACGTGCCCGTCGACGCAGAGCAAGGAGCCGATCCAGGACTCCCTGCTGGCCGACGATGACCTTCTTCACGGGCATACCGGTGAGTGCCGCAATATCTTCTCAAAGAGCCTCCTCGTCGTCGGGCTCCTCTCGTGCCCGGCGGCCGCGCCGGTTGTGCCCCCCGCACCCGTGCCCGTGGTCCTCCGTCTCATCGGAGAGGTTGCGTTCGATGAACGTGCCGTCCGTATTACGGACCTCGATGCCGTCGATCACGACCGTCTTCTTGGAGCCGGCCGCCCCCAGTATGGATACCGCGTCGCCGGGACGGATCGTGACGTCTTTTAATTTCTCCCGTTTGCCGTGCATCTGGAGGTCTTCGATCCGGACATGCGTCCCGAAAGACTTCTTCAACACCATCTGGATGACGCCCGAGTGGACCATCTGGCGCATGCAGCCTGAGGGCAGGAACCGCTGCCTGTAACCGACAACCGGTTCGTGCTTGACGGTGACGGCGACTCCCTCAAACCCGATCTCGTGGTATGCACGGATCTCGTGGACGTTTTCGCTCTTCCGGGCCACAACCGGGCCGACCGTGTGGCAGGTAAGGATACCCGTCACCGGGTCCGCCGAGATGACGCGGAGGACATGCTGGATAGGGCAGCTTGGTTCGATCGGGCGCCCCATGACGATCTCGCCGGGGCCTATGCCCCACCGGTCGATGATATCGGGGCGGAGCGGCTGGATGTGCCGCCGCGCGGACGGCTCCCCAGGGAACGGCTCCACCGCGAAGTCGTAATCGAATCCACGGATATCCCGTCCCGCATACCGTTCGGGAACAGGCGCACGGCCCGTGTAGTACGGGCAGTCCCTGAGGTCTTTCTTCCCGAGCCTCGCGTAACCGATGAACTCGTTGCAATCCTTCACCCCGCACGCCCCGCAGTTCCGGCCGGGAGGGATCCAGACCATTCGGCTCACTCCCCCCGGTACAGGTCGTCGGCGTTATCGAGCGTCTTCAGGATACCGAAATGGTTCTGCCACCCGATCTCCTTCTTACCGGCACAGACCGTGCATACACCGAGCGGGGGAACCCCCCGGAGGACAATCTCGTCCGGGGACACGATCGCCGGAGTATCGCGGATGGCATGCATCAGGTACCGGAGCCCGGTACCGTGCACCGCGTTGGTCTCGATGATGTCGACGGCAGGTGCCACCTCCCGGATCCGCTCCCTGAAGACCTCTTTCTCCGCCTGCGATATCAGGTCGACCTTGGCTACTACGGCGATATCGGCAAGTGCGATCATCGGGGCCATCTTGAGCGGGCTGTTCGTCCCGCCGACCGCGGAGAGAACGACGACCCCGAGAGATTGCGTGGTGTAGGGCGTGCACCGGAGGCAGAGCCCGGCGCTCTCCACGATCAGGTACTCGGCCCCCAGGTCTTCGGCCCAGGATATCGCATCGCGAAGGACCAGTATCGCGGTATGGTCCGGGCAGACGTCTCCCGAGTAGACTTTCCGGGCAGGGATGCCGAACTCGGCGGCGATCTCCTCGTCTTCGAACGCCCTGACCACATCGATCTTCAAAAACGCAATCCCGCCGGAGTCCCCAAGCTGGCGGATGACCTGGCGCACCACCGTGGTCTTACCCGCGCTGGGAGGACCGGCAAATATCAAAAGCCTCACCGGGTTCCCTCCTGTATGGTGAGGAGTTCTCCTGCCCGGATCCTCTCGCGAAACGCCGAAAGTTCCCTGTCCATCGTGGAGATGCGCAAAAGGACCTCCTTCTCCCGCCCGTTCGGCACCAGGACCTTTTCGACGGCGCCGTTTGTCATGACGATCCTCCTGTCGGCGAGAAGCGCGAGGACCGGGTCATGGGTGACGAAAAGAACCGCTTTCCGGTGATCCCTCAGGGATGCCGTCACCTTCTCCTTGAATATGCCACCGCTCTCCACCTCGTCGAGGAGGATGATCGGGGCGCTGCTGATCACGATGGCGTCGGCGATGAGAAGCGACCGGGTCTGGCCGCCGGAGAGGGCGGTGATCCGCATGGAACCGCCGATCTTCTCGCCGGTGAACTCATTGGCGAGTGAGATCGTGCTCTTCACCCGCGAATCGTCCCCGATCCTGCGTGCCCTGGCGTGCATCTCTAGGAACTCGCGGACCGTGAGATCGGCAAAACATTTCGTATTCTGGGTGATCAACGCGATCGGCTTCTGGGCGGGGTCGCGGACCGTATCGTCCGGTGGGAGCTCGCCGTTGAGGAGGATGGTTCTCCCGGTGATCGTGTCGCCCCGGGCAAAGACCTCGATGTCGTTGATGAACGCGGTCTTCCCCGACCCCGTCGGCCCCACGATGGATATGGTGTCTCCGGGACGGATGGCGATCTCGTCAAACGTCTCCTGTCCGCCGTCTTTTGCCCGCCCGGGCAGGACGGTGATCGAAGTTATCGAATCGGACGTCATGCGGGATCACCGGCCCCCTGCAGTATGAGATTGATATCGCTCTTTCCCGGGCTCTGGCCCGGCGGGATATCGTCGGCCGCCAGGGCGACGGGGCAGCAGCCCTGCAGCGATCTGCCGTTCCCGGCGACGGTACGCTGGTTTTTCATTCATCATACGTAGGTCGTACCCGGGGCAATTAAATTTTCTTATTTAACAATCCACGCCTTACAACGATTTTTATAATAATAATGAGGAACCATGCCCTATAGGCGCTGCGGGACGATTGCTCCGGAGGACGGCGAACCCTTACGCGGGACCGCCCAAAACCGGCAGCCCCGGAGCGGATGCCCGTGGATATCCCGCCCGGCGGAAGAGAGCAACCGGGCACGGATGACCGAAGAGGAACTCCCCGGCTGCGTGACGGCGGACCCGGGGGAATTGGAGGATATGAACTGGTTCCTAAGACCTCTATCAAATCCGTAACCCCAGAGATCAATCTAACTCCGCTAATCCCGCAGAAATTCAAACAGGTTTTTAAATCCCCAAAATCCAACGCTATCAGGGAGTTGATCCAGACGATCTACGTCAGCATCGATGATACCGACATCAAGGCCGGTCCGCGGGGAACCGGGCGCCTTGCACGTTCTATCGCCGATACCCTCGCAGAGGACTACCCCGTCTTCGGCGTGACCCGTCACCAGCTGTATGTCCACCCGGACATCCCCTACACGTCGCATAACAGCAACGCGGTCATTCACGTGGAAGCCGAAGGAGGCGACGCAATGGACCATATCTTTGAGGTTTCGGAGGGAGTTATGCTCGGGGATTTTTTCGAGGGAAGCGATCCCGGTTTAGCCGTCGCCTCCTCCGGGCAGATAGCACCTCCGCTCATCATCTTCGGGCAGGATGCGAAATGCATCGTCCTCACCCAGAAACGGGCACGCACGCTCGCGAAGAACTTAAAGATCCGGCTCAAAGGTCTCGGCGGCACACAAGACGGCGTGATCGGGGCCATGGCGGGCCTCGGGCTCGCAGCGACACGGAACGACGGACGGTTCCTCCAGTTAGGTTCGATACGGGATATCCGGGGACTCTGCCCCATCGACAAACTCCTGCTTGCCGGGGTCGACGCGGCCTGGACCCTTGACGGGCGGAGAGTCTCGGAAGGCACGGTGGTGGCCCGCCCCGATAAACCCGCGCGGCCGTGCCCGATCGACGGGCGAAGCATCCTCTTCGTGGAAGAACGGGACGGAACGCTGACGGAAGTCAGACGGGACTAGTATGGAGTTCGGGGGCCACGTGGCCCGGATGCCGGGCAACGCTCGTTTCGCCCCTGGATACGCCGTCAGGTCGACGACGGCGCTCCCGGGGGCTTGAGTTCGACGACGTCCCCTTCACCCGGAACTAGAAGAACCTCTCCGCGCTCTTCATCCCGGCGACGGTCTCCCTGCTCAACCGGTCGACACAGGTATCGGATGCCATGCAGTGCGGTGTACCGCCGGAGCCGGGCCGTCCCGACCTTCTCATGGGAGTTGCGCTTGCGTGTCTCTTCCTCGTCCTCCTTCTGATCAGCGGCAGGTGAGCCGGTAACCCCGGATATCTTCGCTCATTGGGAGATCTCCGGCAATTTGGGTATGTGGGAGCCGCCGGGTGATGACCATCCGTCTTGCGGGGGCGGATGGGGCATAGCGGGAAGCCCCGCCCTAAAGGGCGGGATAGTTCACCATCTATCTCTGCCGTGAGTTAACCACCTTTGATCTGCGCCCGCTTATGGGCTTGAAGGGCTTCCCCCCGATTGCACCCGGCACCGATCCCTTTCCTCCAGATATTTCCGCGAATACCCTCCTCCGCTGACTTCAGCCGACTTGCGGCTGATAATTCGGAGGACGACGGGAGTTAACGTGGAGGCAAGATAGGATCAAAAGTCATCTTTACATAGTTAACAAATTGGATTTGTAAAAGTAACATATTTGAAGGTCTGGATTAAACCAATATCTCATTAACACACAAAATTTGTAAATCAGAACAGTTTAATTGGATGAAATATCGGCGCAACCTTCTGCTCCAGACAAAATCAGAGAGATGCGGATGAAAGTAAGATCCCATAAAAACAACAGGGGGAAGGCGCGGTTTGTACGTGCTATGCCCATTCTGTTCGTCATGTTGATGATCATCGGCACAGCCATGGCTGTGCCGATAGGTGAGAACAGCACAGCCTCTACGAATATCTCCGGCAAGGTCGGGCAATCGACAGCTACAGCCCCCGACTGCGGCGGCAATGATGCCGCGGAACCCCTCAGTGCAGACATGGGTGTGAGTTCCGGATTACCCACGCCAACTGCGGACGCCCCGGCAGCAAACTTCATCGCGACCCCGACGAACGGAATTGATCCATTCTCCGTACAGTTCAGCGACACATCCGCCGGCTCGCCGGCCGCTTGGGACTTCGAGGGCGACGGCGTCATCGGCAGCACCGAGCAGAACCCGATCCACACCTACACGGTGAACCTGACGGCGACGAACGTAGCAGGCGGCAACAGCACGTTGCAGTCGGATATCGTTCCCGTCACCGGGGCTCCGGCCGCGAACTTCGCTGCTCCGTCGGGATCCGACATCGAGAAGACCGGATACGTCATGGCCGACAGTATCGGAGGGATTCTCCCCAACCACCGGAACGTCCATGTGCAGGTAGCGAACAGCAAAGGTGCACGATTCGACAACTTCGGGAACGGCACGTACTTCATTGGATCCGCCGGCCTCAAAGCCATGCACGTCACTACCGACCCCGAAGAAGCGTATGGTCAGGTCACGGACTCACCCGACCAGTCAGGGACTATTTATCTTACCACCACTGGAGGCAGGGGGAGCAATGACGGAGTTATCCTCCTGCTCGCGGTGAACGGGACGATCCCGGACGACTTTGCTGTTCACATAAAGTCAAGCGGCTACCGCTGGGAGCCCGACTCCATCGAGAACGCTGAGTTCGTTGAAGGAGCACTTGATGAGACCTTCACCAGAGATAAATTCATCTACGGCCCACAGATCTGGAGGCCGGCCCCTTCCGCGGATTACCCTTTCTTCTACGGACAGGATATGAGCGATACCGAGAACATCTTCCAGTTCATGTTCATCGACCTTAATGTCGGACACATTAAGGGCAAAGCAGATATGACCTACCGTGGTGCAACTAGGGTCGACTACTCCTTTGAGAACCTGGAGACCTTCGCGGCATTCGACGTCTACGGCTACTCGCACAGCGCGAACTCCGCCGGATGGACGAACCCCGTAGTCGGGGCGGGGAGCAGCGGGTATACGGTGCAGGGCATCCCGCGGGTTGTGACCGCCCTGACGCTCACCCCCGCCGAGGTAGCCCTCGGGATCGGCGAAACCCTGCAGTTCAACGCCACAGCCTTCGATCAGAACAACCGAGTGATGCCCGATGCGTCGCTCCTCTGGTCGAGCAGCAACGAGGCTGTCGGGGTTGTCGATGTCGACACGGGCCTCTTCACCGCAAAGGCTGCGGGGACGACGACCGTCACCGTCGCAGGCGGGGAGACAGCCGCCACCGCCGAGGTCATCGTCACCGAAGATACACCAGAAGCGGCATCGATCGCAATCACCCCACAGTTCCCGACGGTCGTCATCGAGAGGGGCCTGCGGTTCAGTGCAAGCGCTTCCGATGCCGGCGGCAGATTGATCCCGGGTGCTGCGATCGCCTGGTCGAGCAGCAATGAGACCGTCGGCACTATCGATGCCACAGGGCTTTTTATAGCTCGTGCCGAAGGTGAGACTACAGTCTCCGCGAAGAACGGCGATGCCGTTGCAGAAACTCTTGTCAGCGTGGCGACGGGGAGCCCACCGGCTTCGATTACGATCAAGCCCCGGGAACTCTCGCCCCTCTACCCCTGTGAGACCGTGCAGTTCGCCGCAACCGCCTTAGATGCCTCCGGCGCAGAGATGGACGGTATCAGACTCAAATGGACGAGCAGCAACGAGACCGTCGGGATTTTCGACGGGAACGGACACTTCACGGCTCTGGCCGAAGGTCAAACCACTGTAAAAGCAGCGTTTGGCGGAGTTTCGGACTCAGCGAACGTCACTGTCCAGACAGCACCCGACTGGACCCTCATGCTCGCCGGCGCCGGTACCGAGACGATCAACAGGTCAGGGTTCATCACCATCTCGGCCGAAAGCCCGGCATCATGCATCGACTTATCCGGAAAACTCTGGGAAGGGATGTCTCTCTCCGCGCTGGTCGGCCTGGTCGACGACGATGACCCGACCACGCTGAACACGACGCTCGCATCAAAGAACTATAAGATCACCGTCACCTACGAGAAGAAAGGACGGGACCGCACCGTCGACATTACCAGCGACAAACTCTGCGGAGACTCCGTTCCGGTCGTTGCAAACAAACTCGACGGAAAGGAGATCCGCCCCGGCACGTATTGGCCGCTCGTCGTCCAGGACGGATACGCCCAGTACGCTGTCGTGAAGAAGATCCAGCTCGACCTCCCCAGGCCGGCAGCGGTCACGATCGCCCCATCGTCGCTCGCGCTGAAGGAAGGCCAGACCGGTATGTTCAGCGCCGCAACCCTCGACCAGTACGGCAATGAACTGCCGACCTCTGCCTACACCTGGACGTGCAGCAACGAAACCGTCGGTACGGTGGATGAGAACGGCACCTTCACCGCTCTGAAGGAGGGGACGACGATCGTCACGGGGTCAGACAAAGGCGCGAACGCTACGGCGACCGTCCGCGTCAGACCGGCCTCCCACGAACCGGCGGTCTGGTATGTCGATCCCTCAGGGAACGGCGACTTCACCGCCATCCAGGCGGCAGTGGACGGGGTGTACGATTATGATACCATCGTCGTGCGAAACGGGACCTACACCGAGAGTGTGACCGTCGACAAGGTCCTGACGATCCGGTCTGAGCACGGCCCTGAAGGGGCCATTCTCAATGCGCCTGATACCACTGCAAAGGCTCTTCTGATCACCGCAAATGATGTCACCATCTCCGGTCTCACCATCACCGGCAGTTCGGAGTCCTACAGTGGCCTTGCGGTCCTGGTGAAAGACGTTGAAGGGGTCACGTTCTCCGGGAATATCATCCGCGATAACTGGAATGGTCTCTTCTTTGACGGTTGTTCTGGCTGCACCGTCCGCGATAACGCCTTTTCCGGGAACGCCTTTGCAGTTCGCTGTGAGAGAACCTCCGACTGTACCATCGCAGGCAACGAAGGCGCCGACAACAACCACGGTGCCTATATCCAGAACGGATGCACTTGCATCACCGTGGGCGGGAACACGTTCTCGGACGGAGATACCGGTGTCAGCATCGGGAGCAAGTGTACCGACAACGTTGTTACCGAGAACACCCTCTACAACTTCTCGACCACAGGGATCAGGGTCGAGGGTGCAGGGAACCTGTTTACAAACAATACTATCGAGGATGTCAGCCTCTATGGGTTCTATCTCTCGAACGCCGGCGACAATCTCCTTACCGGCAACGTGATCGATGCGACCAGCAGAGCGGTGGGTCTGATCGGCAGCAGTAGTAACAACGTATTTACCGAGAACGTCTTTTCGAATCCGACATATCGCGCGATCTATATGAGTAGGTCCTTGACGAATGTCAATGTCTTCTATCTAAATGATTTTGTAAACGTCCCCACCCCGACCTCTGATGAGGGCAAGCACATCTGGCTGTCCCCCGACCCGATCACCTACACCTATGAGGGGAACACCTACACCGCCCGGCTCGGCAACTATTGGGACAACTACACCGGCATCGATAGGGAAGGCGATGGGATCGGGGATGCCGTATATCAGATCGACGGCGCGAACGACCAATACAGCCCGCTGATAAAGCCGAAGGAGAACTATCGTCTTTCACAGCCCGAGGACGGCACAATGTCCGGAAGGGTCTCGCTGAAGGTGCCGGGATGCACGTTCTTCGCCGATGAAGGCGGGAAGAAGATCGCTATCGACACTTCCCTTGTGAACAGCACCGTCTCCGAAGACGGAAGTATGATCACTATCTCCAGGAGCGCCTATGACCTGGTAATCCGGACCGACGGCAATGCGCCCGGGGAAGGAGACCAGACTACCTGGAACGTCACCGGCTTTTCACTGACCCCACGGCAGCTCGTCCTCGAGTCAGATAGCGCAGGTCGGCTCAGCGGGTCGATGATGGTAAACCTCACCGTTCTTCCTGATGATGCCGTAATCGTCCCCACTCTGAGTATCAGCCCCTTTGCAGGGGTCGAGTCGGCATTCCATGCGGCTCTCCGCGACCGGGGATTGATGGTCCAGGGCATCGCTTCTGTTCTCCATGTCGAGAAGGAAGGACTTGAGGATGGTGTAGATATCGTCGATGCCACGATCGTCATGAATGTGAGCAAGGCCTGGGTCGATGCAGTCGGAGGCCCCGAATGGGTCAGAATCCTGCGTCTTGACGACAAAGGTAGGTGTGAGGTCCTTGAGATTGTCTGTGCTGATTTCAATGAACAGTACGGATATGGGTTCCTTGCCAATTCACCAGAAGGTCTCTGTGACTTTGGACTTGTTGCGGTTACAAAGGTGGCAGCACCGTCTGCATCGTCTTCCTCCAGCGGCGGCGGCTCCGGTTCCGACGTCGCCGCAATCTCCGGTTCCGTCCCTGCCGGGGAGACGAGGTCCTTTGTGGTGGCGAAGACGGCAGTCAACAGGATCGCGGTCGGCGCGAAAGATCGGATCTCCGACCTGCTGGTGACGGTGAAGAAGGCGTCCCTGCCGAAAGACATGGAAGCCCCCAAACAGACGACCTTTGAGGTTATCGAGACCACCCTGTATCGAGCAGACCCGTCTGCGATCGATACCGTGACCCTCGAGTTTGCGGTCCCCTCCTCTTGGCTCGGGGACCACGGCCTCTCCACCGCCGGCATCATCCTCCTCAGGTATGGGGATGACGGGTGGGAGCCGCTCCCGACGAAGTTCATGAGGGAGGAGAACGACCGGGCACTCTATTCGGCCCATGCCCAAGGCTTCTCGTATTTTGCGATCGCCGCCGATACGACCGCTTCTTCAGGCCAGCAGGGTGGGGAGGCGGTCGCCCCTGTCGCGACGGCGACGATAGTCGCGGAGACGACCGTCCCGACAACTGCCCCGACGACACAACAGTCGCCTCTTCCCCTGACGCTCCCCCTCATAGCCTTCGTGGTCCTCTTCTTCCTGAAGAGGAAATAAACTCCTTTTTTGCGGCCAGGTCAGGGTAAACAGTTTCAACGAGCATTTCTTAAATCACTATAATCAGCCACCTTCCGCAGTAAGACGATCAACTCCTGAAATAACTAACGAAGCCGAGTTAATGACACTGATGGTGTAATTTTGCACTCAATTGACGGTGTAAGAGTTGTACTCCCTTCACATTGGTGACTGATCTCACAAAGGTTGTGAGAAAAATGCCGATCCAGAACTCTTACTGCGGAAAGTCAGATCAGGACCTAATCCCGCTAACGGAGGTAGAATGACGATGGTTCCGGCATGCATGAGGTCATACCGCAAGTATCCGGCGATTGAAGATCCACACGGATCGGAGCACTCTTACGCAAGTTCGGGGAGGTCAGAACGGTGAATACGGCTTCCCGCGGGTATCGCCTCGTGCATCGATTCTCAATAACCCGCACATTAAAGGAAAGAGATATCGACCGGATTTCGCGATCATCAGAAGGGCGCATCCAGGGGCACGTCCGGGTACGGCTTACCCGGGGCGGGGAGAACCCCTGCGCACCTCCGGTGCTCGAACTCCCGCCCTCCGGAACGTCGCATATCGCTACGACTTGAGATGGGAGCTTACAGGGAGGCGGGATTATCCCTCACGCCCCTCCCCCATGGCAATATGCGACGAAGTCGCAGGCCGACAAGACCCAGGCGGTTTTGGCATCCGCGGTCCTTACCCTTCGTGAGAGGACCTAATACGCCCTTTTCACCCCGCATGAGGTGCCGGAGATCGATGCTCTCCCTCCATCCGGACCCTCTTGGTCGAGATGACGGACATCGACAGTCAATTTCCTGACGATACTCATGAGCGACCGGCTCAGCCAGAGAACAGAGGTTGCCCTACACGGGAATCGTCGCCGTCCAGAGACAGAAGGCGCAAAGCACAATGAGCAGCAGAACGTCGCGCTTCCCGGGACGGGGGGGGCGATAGCAGGTGGGCCTCGGGGTCGAGGCGAACCCCCTGCTCTGCATCGCTTCGGTCACGTACCGGGCCCGGTTGAGGACTGATACCGTCATGGGGATGCCGAGCGCCATGAGTTTTCTCCTGTTTTTAATGAGCGTTCCCCGGTCGAACTCAAGCGCCCGGGAACGCTGGGCATCCATGATGTTCCTGAGATCCTCGGTGAGCGCTGTCATCGACTTCAACGCATACCCTAAAGAGAAAGCGATGGTCGGAGGCAACCGACTGGTGCGGAGGCTGGCGACGAGATCGGTGTAGGAAGTGGTCATAACGAAGAGGAACGATATACCGCCGATAACAATTACCCTGATCCCCATCGCTGCAGCAAAGAGCAACCCTCCGAGGGTTACCTCCGGGGTGAACGGACCGATCTGCGCTGAGAAGTAAACAGGACCCCAGGCCTCTCTCGGAAAGAGGCCGTCGATGACGAGGATGAAGATAAGGAGCGGCAGGAGGAGGAGAAGCGACCGGGAGAACGGCCTCCCGAGGCCGGCGGCAGCTGCAAGGCCGACAACGAAGGCAAAGAGGAGCGCGGTGCGGACCGGCGATGTCGTGGCGAATGCGGCTATGCTGATCGCGATCAGGGTGAGGAGTTTTGTCCTCGGGTCCAACTGGTGGAGAAACGAATCCCGGGAGATGTAGCCCACCGCCCGGTGGGCACGACGGCGATGGGACCGCCCGTCCCCGGCCATCATGCCCCCTCCTCCGGCACCCTGCGGTCGCCCACGATGCGGCCCCGCTCGATCCTGACGAGCCGGTCCGCGACCATGCTGGAGAACTCAGCGTCGTGGGTCGCGACGACGACTGCCTTTCCCTGGGTACAGAGTGTTGTGATGACCCCGGCCAGCCTCTGTTTGGCCCCGGGGTCCAGACCGAGCGTCGGCTCGTCGAGCGCGAGGACAGATGTATCCATCGTCAGGACCGACGCGATGCTCACCCGCTGCTTCTCTCCGACCGAGAGGGCAAGCGGGGAGACCTCGATCCCCAGGTGCCCGATACCGAGGCGCTCGCGCACGGACGCGATCCTCTCCGCGATCACGCCCGGTGGAACGCCGAGGTTCGCGGGGGCGAAGGCAAGTTCTTCGGCGATGGTCTCCCCGAAGAGCTGGTAGTCGGCATGCTGGCAGACCAGGCCAACGGTGCGGGCGATCTCCGCGACTGTGCCATCCCGGGTGTCTTTTCCATCCACAGCGATCCGGCCGGATTCCGGCCGGAGAAGGCCGTTTAAGTGTTTCAGTAACGTGCTCTTCCCGGAGCCGTTCGGGCCGGCGAGCACCGTCGTCTCGCCCGGGTAGATGGTGAGTGAGACGCCGTCCAGCGCCGGGGTCTCTCTGCCCGGGTGGCGGAACGTGACGTCCTGCAGGGTGACGATGCCCGGGAATGCGGCTTTTGCCGCCCGGCGGGGAGGGGTGCTCTGCGGGGGAGCACACGGTGCAGGAGGCTCGACCAACGTTCCGCCGACAAGAGATATACGGCGGGAAGCCCACGGGGCGACCAGCTCCGCCCGGTGCTCGGAGAGGACGATCGTCATGCCGGACTCACGGTTCAGCGTATCGAGGAGGTCGAGGAGCCCGGCCGCACTCGCGGCATCAAGCCCGGAGAGGGGTTCGTCAAGGATGAGGATAGCAGGGTGCACGACGACTATGGAGGCAATCGCCAGCCGCTGGCGCTCCCCCCAGGAGAGTTCGGTTGTCTGCCGGTCCGCGAGGTGATCAAGCCGGAACTGGTGCAGTATCCCGGTGACCGCCCGGTCAATCCGCGATGAGGGCCAGCCAAGCTGTTCGGGACCAAACGCGATCTCGCCCACCACATCGGTCGAGAAGATCTGGTGGTCCGGGTCCTGGAAGACCATGCCGACCGTGGTGGCAAGGTCGCTGACCGTGCAGTCACGGGTGTTTTGCCCCCGGACAAGGACGTCGCCCTCAAAGGTTCCCGGTCGGGCATGCGGGATCAGGCCGTTGCAGCACAAAAGGAACGTCGTCTTCCCGGAGCCGCTCGGGCCGGTCAGCAGCACGCGTTCGCCCTCCCGGATGACACAGTCGATCCCGGCAAGCACCTTCCGTGGCCGTGCCGACCGGGAAGCCGGGTGCCGGAACGAGACCGACCGGAACTCGATCGCCGCGTCAGCCGTCATCCGGCACATCGCCCTGGTGCACGACACCCGCCCTGCAGAGCCGCCCAATGATCAGAGCGGCAAGGATACCCCCGATGCCCCCGAAGACCAGGTGCGTGACCGACGAGACCCCGATACCGATGAGGATGAAGGTGCCCTGGACACCGAGGAGCAGGTGCACGGCATAGTTCACCACCATCTTGACCAGGTTTCCGGCGGCGCCGGCAATGAATCCGACCGCCGGGTGGTCAAGGCGGTAGCCGAACGCCATCGAGACGAGGTCGACGGTGATTCCCATTGCTGTGTACTTGAAGATGTCGAAGACGTGAAGCGCCTCCAGGCCGAAGAATGACGCAAGGAGACCGGACACGATACCGATATATGTGCCGGCACCCGGTTTGCGCACAAGAGCGGTGCCGACGATGAGCGGCAGGACCCAGAGGACCCCGGAGTTCCCCGGGATGTGGAGCGGGATCTTGATCGCCATTCGTGCGACGAAGACGAGGGCTCCGAAGAGCGAGAGCAGGGCGATCTCGTACAGGCTGAAGTATGAGGAACGTTTCATCTGCGATCCTCCACGAACGTCGATTCGAGCAGGAGTTCGAAGCCCTCCGGCTGCGGCCGGTCCACGGCGACCATGAGGAGGAGGTCGCCGATCACGTTTCCACCGGTATGGGTGATGTAGAACGACCCTTCGAGGTCGGCGGTCTCGGTCACCTGCCCGGCCCGGGCTGCCTGGTCGGCGGTTATATGAAGAGCGTCCAGGCCTGAGCCGACCCGCTCAAACCAGAACGTGCGGGTATCCCGGACCACGTCGTCGTCCACGGAGCGGGGGGAACCTGCCATCTCGATGGTATACCGGTCGCCCTCCTGGAGAGGGGAAGCCCATCGCGGCGGTTCGCCGGGCGCGGCGGTCCCGGAGACGTAGTATCCTGAGGTTCCGTAGCCGGATTGCCGGTTCGTCCACGTCCTGCCGTCGCCGACACGGAGCCCGTAGACGCTGAACGATGCCGTTCCGGCAAGATCCGTGAACCGGTAGTCGACCCGGACCGATCCGGTCCGGGAGAGGGCCGGGTTCCCGGCGACGGGCACCGCTCCCAGTTCCACGAAGGCGAGGTACCAGCCCCCGGAGGGGATGTCGCCCGGGCCGATGGCAAGCGGTGTGGCGTAGGGACGCCAGGACTGGGGGCCGTGGCGGAGATCCTCCCGATCGACGGTCGCCGTATGCAGGAGAGGGGCGGCGGGATCGTTGTTCTGGAGGTAGGCCTCCCAGACGGCGGTATCGATCAGGAACGATACGGCGGTGATCACCACGAGCACGCCGACCGCCAGCATGACCCTCCTCCTGAACTCCATACTCAGTTCCTTTTTACCGCGACGAGTTTCCCATCCTGCTCGTCCACGAAGAGGACCACCCTGCCGTTGATTGGGCAGGCTTTGGCGGCTTTGCCCTCTTTGAGTATGATGGTCCCTTCGGTAACCCTCCGACCGTCAAGCGTCATGATCTCGTCGACCCCTGCGCCGAGGAGGAGCTCCGCCGGTGTCGGGCCGGTGAGGCTGCGTATGGTGCCTTTCTGGAGGAACCTGCCGTCGTTCCGTGTCGCTGCAAGCCCGAGGCCGGCCATCGCGCCGATCACGCCGTCTTGTGTGCCGCCGAGGCCTTTCAGCCATATGCCGAGGTTCGCCGCCAGCGTCCGGGCGCGTTCCTGGGTGAGCACCATCTGCTGGGCATCGCGGCCGAACGCTATCACGGCCGGGGCCACCTGGTCGAGGGTCGCTCCGGCAAGGCCCGGATCGCTCCCCTCCACGAAGTCGTCGAGCATCGTCTTCTCGGCTATGGAGAGAGCGGTATTGAGCGGCTCACCGCCGTCGGCATCAATGTGAATGACGGCGCAGCTGTTGTGGGACGTGTATGGTATCGATGGGTGGACATAGAGCTGGTGCCGGGTGACACCCCATATGGGATAGTGTTTTGCGATCGCGTCGGCGACCGCACGGGCCAGGCGGCCCGTCCCCCGTGATTCCAGGCTGTCAGTATCGTCAAGAGCAAGAAGTATGGTCATGATACGCCTTTTTTTATTGAATAGACTGGGAAAATGAAGATGAAAAAGGTGCTGAAAACGGACCAGTACCAACCTGGTTTTGTTAACCCGCTCTCAAATAATGACATCTGATTAACCCCCTCCAGGGGTGCTGCTGAATTAATTCTGCCGGATAAAGGCCTCAATCTCCTGGATGACAGCCCGGAATCCTTCATCCAGGGGCAGGGATCCGGCATAAGAGACGGCCGCACACTGCCCAAGGATTGAAGTTGCTACCACGGTCTCACGGCCGCTCTCCTCGAGCAGGCGCAGAACATCTCCGTCCGCAAGTTCCGCGCCGGTCCCGTACGCGGACGACACGTACGACCGCAACGCCCTGCCGGCCGTTCCATACGCTTCCTTCCGGTCGCCACGGTCAAACTCCCGGCGCGCATCATCGAGGAGACGGAGGGCTTCACCGCGGGGGTCGCCGGGGACCAGGGAGACTGGCGGCTCCAGGGTTTTTGGCGCTCCCCGCCGGACGAGGTAGGCGATTAAGAGGACGATGCAGAGTGCGCCCGCACCGGCGAGAGGAAAGAGGTCCGGCGGCTCTTCGATATCTACCGCCTGCACCTCCCCCCCGGCGAGGGTTGCGATGATCCTCGCCGTCCGGTTCTGGCTGTCGGCAAACCCCACGCTGACGAACGTGGCGCCAACTGTCGCGTTCACCGCCGCCGATACCGGGAAGAAACCATCGTCCGCAAGGTCGCCGGCAAATCGGCGGTAGGTCTCGTTCGCCGGCAGGGCGGCAGGCACAACAAGCGACCGGTCGGTGGCGTACGCCGCATACGCTGCAGTGCCGTTCGCCACCAGACCGCCGACGCGTATCGTCTCCCCGGATCCTCCCCGGTAACCGAAAACAAACGTTCCGGTGTCCTCACCGGTGGGATCGATGGTCGTCGCCGCCCTGGCGTAACCGTGCGATGTGAGGATGGCGTGGATCTCCCGAACAACCGGGTCCTCCTCAAGCCCGGCGAGCAGTGCCGACCGCAGGGCCTGCATGCGGTCATGCTCCCGTGCCGCCTGGTCCTGGAGCGAGCCCATGTCCTGCGGCATCTGGCTGGGCAGTTTTCCGGGTGACGATGCAGACGCTCCCTGCTGCGGTCCGCCGGGCCCGGAGGAGGTCGAGACCGACGAGACGGAGCTCACCTGCCGGTTCGGCTGGTCCGTCTGCTCCGTTGGAGATTGGACGACGTGGACCCGGATCTCCGGGAGAGCGACGCGGGTGCGCGGCCCGTCCCCGTACTCGAACGCAATCTCAAAGAAGAAGGTTCCGGGCTCCGCCGCCGTCCCGGCACTGACGGCTACCTCCCGCGTATCCCAGAAGAGCGTGAGCGGCCGGGACTGGGTCCGGGTGGCCGGATCGCCGCCCTCCGGCACAAACCGCACACTCTGGGTGAGCACCCCCGTGATATCGCCCCCGAGTCGGTTCTCGACGGCTATCGGGATTGTAACCTCTTCCCCGACCTGGACGGTGTAGTCGGACTGCCCGGTCGAGAGGGTGATGCCCCCGGCCGCAACGGTTGCCACGCACCCAAAAGCGACCAGGAGGATCAGGAGGAGGAACCGCCTCACGGCAGGATCCTCCCCCGGCCGTAGCGGATATACATCTCCAGAAGGAGAACAGTGAGCGCCCCGGCGAAGAAGACCACACTGATGCTCGTATCCTTCGGCTCGCGCGGGATCTCGTCGGTCAGCCCGGCATAGATCGCTGCAAGCGTCCCTTCGTCGACGGCCGCGTAGTATTTCCCTCCGGTTGTGCGGGCGATCGCCCGGAGTGTCTCTTCGTCGAGCACGGCATACTCTGGCGCACCCGCCGGGTCATACCCCGCCACCACCGGCTCCGGGGAGCCGATGCCCACGGTGTAGACCGGCACGTTCCGCTCACGGGCGTAGCCGGCGGCCTCTGCCGGCGAGAAGGTGCCGGCGTTTCCTGCGCCGTCGGAGAGGAGGATCACCACCCGGTGCCGGTTGGGGATGGAATCGGCCATATCGACGCCGAGGGCCAGCCCGTCGCCGAGAGCCGTCTGCCCGTCCCGTCCCCGGACGCCATGGAGTCTCTCGATCACACGGTCCCGGTCGGGAGAGAGGTAGGCGGCACTCGTTGCGCCGGACTCGAATACGACGACCCCCGCGTAGTCGTCGGGGTTGAGCCGGGAGAGCAGGATCTCCGCGGCGGCTTTTGCGGCCTCCAGGCGGGTCGGGCGGTAGTCGGTCGCCTGCATGCTCCCGGAGGTATCGAGCACCAGCACTACGCTGACACCCTCGTCCGTCCCTTCGAGCGGGATGTGCGGGTCGGCAAGGCCCACCAGGATGAGGGCGAGGGCGATGAGGACAAGGGCGAAGAGGGTATGTGGGCGCCGCAGGCGGTCCGGACCCTGTGCCTGCGCGGCAACCGCGACCCGGGAGAAGGTGAGCGCGGCATACGACCGCTCCTTGACGGCGCGCCGGTAGAGGAGGCAGAGGACCGGGATGCCCGCGAGGCCGATGAGCCAGAGAGGTTCTGCAAACCCGGCCATCTACCCACCCCGGTAGCGCGGGTGCGCGTAGAGGCGGCGCAGGGGGAGATCATAGGGCTCTTCGGTGGAGACCCGGACTTCCGGCACCCGGCATGAGCGCAGGGACCCTCCGATACGGCGGTCCTCAACGACCACGGCGTCGGCATAGGCTCTCCGGAAGGCGGGATCCGAGGTGTCCACGAGCACCTGCTCGCCGGTCTCGGGGTCTTCGAGGATCACCGGCCCCACGTCCGGGAGAGAGTCCTCTGCGGGATCGGTCACCCGGATGGCGGTGGTCTCGTGCCGCCGCCGCAGGTGTGCGAGATCCCGGGCAAAACCTGGATCTTCGAAATCGGAGAGGACGATGACCGAGCACCTGCGCCTGACCCTCGTGCAGAGGAACCGAAACGCGGCGGAGAGGTCGGTGCCCGTCCCCGAAGGTCGGTGCGAAACAAGGGCCTGCACGAGCCTGATGACCTGGCTTCTGCCCGGCCGGGCCGGGATGAACCGCTCGACGCTATCGGTGACGATGCAGAGGCCCACTCGCCCGTTCTGCCGGTGGGCGGCAAAGATCAGGCTGGCGGCCACCTCGAGTATCCGGCGGTCCTTGCTGATCGACGACCCGAACGCCGCGGACCCCGACCGGTCCAGGACGAGGTAGTAGGTCTGGTTCCGCTCTTCCTCGTACTCCCTGACGACGAGCCGGTCCAGGCGCGCTGAGGCCTTCCAGTCGATCGCCCGGGCGTCGTCGCCGGGGAGGTACTCCCGGAGGTTTGCAAGCGCCATCCCGCTCCCCCTGAGCAGCGACCGGTTGGGTCCGGCACAGGAGCCGTCGGCGAGAGCGGCGGTCTTAAGCTCGATCCGCCGGATCTGCCCGATCAGGTCTGCCCCGGCGTCGCTCACCGTCAGGGCACCTCCACGACCGCCAGGATCTCACGAACAACCTCTTCCGGGAAGATATCGTCTGCCTCCGCCTCGAAGGTGAGGAGGACCCGGTGCCTGAGGACAGCGGGGGCCAGGGCCCGGATGTCGTCGGGGGCAACATAGCCTCGCCCGGCGAGCACCGCATGCGCCTTGCCGCAGAGGAGGAGGGCGAGCGATGCGCGGGGAGAGGCCCCGAAAGCGATCATGGGCCCAAGATCGAGACCATAGGCTGCCGGGTGCCGGGTGGCGTCGACCAGCTGCGCAGCATAGCGTTTCACGCCCGGATCGACGTATACCGACCGCACAAACGACTGAAGAGAGGCTACATTGGCGGCATCAAGCACCGGCGCCGGAGGGTCGGGCTGGTCCGCCGTGAACCGGTCAAGGATGGCGACCTCCTCGTCGAGGCTCGGGTAGTCCATCTGGATCTTGAGCATAAACCGGTCGAGCTGCGCCTCGGGGAGCGGGTAGGTGCCCTCCGATTCGAGCGGGTTCTGGGTGGCGAGGACGAAGAACGGGCGCGGCAGCGGGTATGTCTCGCCCTGGATGGTGACCTGCCGCTCCTGCATCGCCTCGAGGAGGGCGGACTGCACCTTCGGGGGGGCACGGTTGACCTCATCGGCAAGGATGATCTGGTGGAAGATCGGCCCCTGGATCGTCCGGAAGGCGGCGCTGTGCCGGTCGTAGATCCGGGTCCCGGTGATATCGGCGGGGAGGAGGTCGGGGGTGAACTGGAGGCGGGCGAATGTGCAGTCGAGGCAGTGCGCGAGGGTGCTGATCGTGAGCGTCTTTGCTATCCCGGGAACGCCTTCGAGGAGGGCGTGCCCGCCGGCGAGCACCGCCGTGAGCACCTGATCGACAACCGCCTGCTGTCCGACGATTACTGTCCCCATGCTGGAACGAACCTCATCGAGAGCGGCTGCATGCTCCCGTGCCTGGCGATTGAGCGCTGAAATCTCTGTATCCGTGCCTGCCATGCTGATTCCTGGAAAAGAGGTGGGTTAAGATGCTATATGACGCTTGCCAGTTGGGGATGGGTTAATCGGATGCGGTTAATAACACCACATGGACGCGAGAAAGGCCCACGCAACGTATTTTCCGGGGCGGACGGTTCTTCCCGGCGCCTCGCCGGTCCGGTGGAGCGCACGGGTTCGCGAGCGGCGATGCCTGCCGGACGCAGTGCAGGAATAAGCATGAGCGGAGCGGGGATGAGCCGGTTTCCGGCGACCATGATTGATGAGACGTCTGCGAGCACCCATCCCCTCTTCGGCGGTTCGGGATCGCCCCCATCGGCCTGCAGCCGGTCGACAGGGCGATCCTCGCGGCGACGGGAGCACCCCCGCGCCCGCAAGGGCGGCCGGGAAAGATCCCATCCGCACGCCCGGGCCGGGGTCCCGCTCACGCCCGGATTCGCTGCACGTCCACCGGGGGTTATGAGGCATCTCTGATTAACTTACCCGAGTTTCCGACATTGTTAAACTAACATATTTAAACTGGCCGATATTGAAAACAGGCTTATACTTCTCCGATCAGAATTATTTCATTCTCCTGGTGACATCTATGCAAATGCGGGCACCCCGGGTGCCGGTTCCATAGAGGCTTATTCGAGCATCCGTGCATCGGAAGGAGGAGTCGTATGAGAGAAGATAACCGCAATCGAAGCAAAATATCGCAGGGACGGATGGCCGTCGTCCTGCTGATCCTCGCGATCATCGCCGTACCGGCGGTGGCGCTGGGGACCGATCTAACGTTGAACGCAACCGAACCGACCGCCGGGGTTCCGCTGGAACTACCCCTGAGCGCCGGTCCGGCGAGCACCACCACACCGGAACAGACTCCGACCGAAGCGGCCGGTGTAACACCGGCAGCAACCGAACCGTTGCCGGAGTCTGTCGACATCGCTGCGGACACCACCAACCTCGGCGCCACCACGGTGATACCGTCGAACAGCAACGTGCTGCTGCAGATCTCGAACGACGGGACCGCCCGGTTCAACGACTACGGCAACAACACCTACCACTTCTTCGGCCTGACCCAGGGCATAAACGCTCTTCACATTACGACCAGTCCGGCTGAATCTTCGGGCCAGGTCACGTTCAGTAACGACCAGTCGGGCGTCTTCTACATCACCGATACCGGCGACCGCGGCTGCGACGACAACGGCATCCTGATGCTCGCCGTCAACGGCACGATTCCTGATAACTTCCGGGTCACCGTCAAGGCGAGCGGCTACCAGTGGACGCCGGTGCTCACGGACACCAAGCCAGCGTTCGATGATGTCACCTACGTTCCCGAAGTCCTGAACGAGACGTTCACCAAAGACGACTTCCTCTACGGGCCGCAGATCTGGAGACCCTGCGCGGCGACGAACTACCCGATCTTCGACGGGCAGGACATGACGGATACCGAGAACACCTTCTCGATCCTGTTCATCGACCTGAATGCAGGTATCCTCGGCGGGGGCGCACTCAGCCAGCCGAGTTTCTCGGGCCAGTCCGTCACCGACAACGGGGCGATCAAGGTCGAGTATGCCTTTGAAAACCTGCCGACGTTTGCGGCCTTCGATGCATACGCCTACACGGTCTCCTCGAACCAGGATCAGGGTATCCGCTGGACCAACAGCCTGAGCGCCGCCGACGCGTCCGGGTACGCCGTCATAGGCCAGCCGCTCCCGGAGCCGCCCACCGCAGACTTCACGGCAAACGTCAGCAGCGGGGAAACTCCGCTCGCGGTCGCGTTCACCGGAGCTTCGACCGGTCTCTCCTCGACGGGCGGAGTCATCACCGCAACCGATGACGTCTTTCTCACGGTTGCAAATGACGCCGGCGTCCTTTTCAACGTTTTCGGGAATAATACGTTCCACATTCTCTGGACCGGCGGCGGTCTGAACTCCCTGCATATCTCCAACGGCAGGGGTACTGCGTTCGGCGAGGCAACGACCACCAGCGATCAGTCGGGGACGTTCTACGTCACCACGACCGGCGGCCGGGGCTATCAGGACGATATTTACCTGTGTGTTGCGGTAAACGGCACCATCCCCGACGAATTCCGCCTGCACCTCGTGGCCGAAGGTTGCCAGTGGACCCCGAGTACGACGCCTCACACCGCACCTCCATCCGATGCCATCACCTATAATGCAACAACGCTGGACGAGTGGTTTACCAAGGACGACCTGATCTATGGTCCCCAGACCTGGCGCCCGGCAGTAAAGACAAAGTATCCGCTCTACTTAGGTCAGAATGTCGGCGACACCTCGAACCAGTTTAGCATGATGTTCATCGACCTGAACGGCGGCATACTTTCCGAGTATCCTCTGAAAGTCCAGTATGAGTTCCAGAATCTGAATACCTCAGCCTCTTTCAACGTGTATGGGTATGCCCAGCACCCCGATGTCCTTGCAACTAAACCGACTAACGTCACTTCATGGACAAACTGCCTGACCAGTGACTCGGATATCAGCGGATGGTATGTGTTAGGTGTGCCCCTCGAACCCCCTGCACGGGTGAATATCTCATCTTCAGACATTGAACTGCCGATAAACGGCAAAAAGACCTTCACTGCAACGGCATACGATGCCTACGACAAGGTGGTCGACGGAGCGGTGCTCTCCTGGACGAGTTCGAACACCACGGTCGGCACGATCGATCAAAACGGCTTCTTTACCCCAAAAGCACTTGGCGAGACGGAAATCAACGTGACCTGCACGGGCGGCGCATCTGATTCGGTCCATGTTACCGTTGTGCCGGCGGTGTCTATCGTCCTTGACACTATCGGACTGAGTCCGTCCAGCCTTTACCTCTATACCGACGATACCAGAACGTACAGACTGACTGCGACCGGGTACGATCAGTTCGGAGATGTCTACCCTGTCGATGCGTACACCTGGAACAGTACGAATGAAACGGTCTGCACGGTCAATGCAACCGGGTTCGTAAGCCTCATCGGAGCGGGCAACGCCACAATTTCCGCAACCAACGGGACCGTCTCGGGTACGGCTCCGGTGACCATTTCCGACCGGCCCGACTGGACGCTCGATCTGATCGGCGCATTCAACCAGACGTTAAACAGAACCGAATTCATCGATCTTGCAAAGGCGCATCCTGCAACGTATACCGACAATAAAGGAAACGTATGGGAAGGGGTAGACCTCTCGGTTCTGATCGGGCTCGTCGACGACACCGATCCGGCGACGTTGAACCAGGTGCTGGCCAACGACCTGTACAGGATCTTTGTTACCAGCAGTCAGTTCGGGGAAGACAACTGCTCCGTTGTAACCAGTGATGAACTGGTCGGGGACGAGACGTTTGTTGTCGCGTATATCTTAAACGGCGAAGAGATCCCTGACATAAGTATCTACTGGCCGCTCAAACTGCATGGCAGCGGCTGTGCGGTGACGAGCAGATCTCTCAACCAGGTAACGAAGATCGAGGCTGCGATCCGGCCTCATGTCAGCAAGATCAACATTTCTGAAATGATTCAGGCATGGGACACTGATTCAGCACCGATTTCGATCCCCATCCATGCATACGATGACTCCGGGGCCGTTCTTTCAGATACGAAATATATCCTGAACTATGTCTGGACGAGTTCGAACGAAAGTGTGGGTGTCGTGGACGAATACGGCAATTTCTCGGTAAAAGGGGCGGGAAGGACACAGATTACCGCACAACTCGGAGATAAAACGACAACGATCGATGCAGTCGTCTACGCGTCTGCAGAGAACTCGCATCTGTTCTCTGTGGACGAGACCGGTGCGACAGGGTTTAAAACAATCACGGAAGCCCTGGAGTTCGCACAGGATGGAGACGTCATTGTTGTGAAAAATGGGACCTACACCGGGGCTCTCACCATTGACAAAGCAGTCACGATACGTTCGGAGAACGGAGCGAGCGGCGTAATTATTCCGGCAGCGGTCAATATTAACGCGGATAACGTTTCTCTCGAAGGATTGACCGTCAACAACCTTGTTAATGTGAACAGTGGGTTTAGGGACTGCGTTATTGATCATTGTGTCGTCGATGGTTATAATAAACACAACGCGGTGCTTTACTTACAATCGGGATCGTCAAACTGCACTATCGCCAACAATACCGTGATTAACACAGGAGGTAGTTATGGCATACGAGTGTTCACCTCGTCTGACAACCTGATCGTTAATAACAGTGATGAATCTGCTTTTGGGACCATTATCTCGGGATCGAAAAGGAATATAGTTAAAGACAATGATATCCGGGGCATGTTATCTATGCTCTCTGTATCAGACAGTATTGTAGAGAATAATACCATAATCGAGACCTCTGCAAGGTGCTACCCATATGGTGGGTCTAGTTGCCAGAATATAATCGTCGTTAATAATACCTTCATAGGCAATGGCAAGTATGTGATGTACCTATCCTCCTTAACCGGATGTAAATTCTGCAACAATAAGATATCTGGTGGTACAACCGATACCATATATGCCTGTGACTCACTGTCTTCAGACCCATTTTATCAGAATGAAATCTCCGGAACGGCCGGGAAACTCATTTATGCGAAGTCTACCACGACTCTGAACTCTGTCGCCCCTGTCACGTATGTGTACAATAACAATACCTATACGGGGATTATCGGGAATCATTACAGCGACTACACCGGCGAGGACGCCGACGGCGACGGTATCGGTGACACCCCCTATACCGGGACAAAAATCACCGACAGCTACCCCCTCGTCTCCCCGATCGACAACTATCTCGTCCTCACCCCGACGGCCGTGACCGTCTCCCCGACCGCCGCGACCCTGGAGGTCGCCGAGAGCGTGGACTTCACCGCGGAGGTCTTCGACCAGCGTGGGGAGACGATGTCCCACGCCGTGCCGGTGTGGTCGAGCAGCAACACGACCTTCGGTGTCGTGAACGCCACCACCGGCCGCTTTGAAGCGCTCTCCCCCGGTAGCGTGACGGTCACCGCCGCGTGCGACGGGTGTACGGCGTCTGCGGTCGTCACCGTGGTCCCCGCGACAAAGAAGACGGAGACAACCTCCTTCGCCATCCCCAACTGCACCTTTACCGACACCGGCAGCGGACACTCCATCTCCGTCAACGCGAGCGCCGCCAGCATCAATGGTAGCCGCATCACCCTGCCGGGCAACGGCTTCACCCTGACCGTCCAGGCGACGTCCGACCTCGCCGTCACGGCGGACGGGCGGGTCAACGCCACCTATGACGGCATGGTCCTGGAGACCGATCCCCTCGTTGCCGACCTCCCCCTGCCCGGCACCGTCTCGGGCAGCATCCGGGCCAACCTCACCGGCCTGCCGGCAGGGGCGAGCATCACGACCACCCTCAACCAGAACATCACGGCCGAGGCCATGACGGCCTTCCAGCTCGCCGCCGGCGGCGCCGGCCTGAACGTGGACGCGGTCGCCTTCACGATGAATATCGTGAAGACGAACCTGACGAACGACCGGGACATCGCCGGCGCCACCATCCAGATGGCGGTCAGCCCCGCCTGGGTCGACGCCCACGGCGGCGCGGATACGATCCAGATCATCCGGTTCGCCGAGGACGGCACCAGGGAAGTGCTCGCGACGAGGCTCGTCGACACCGACGCCAGCGGCAACCTGGTCTTTGAGGCCGCATCCCCGAACGGCCTCTCGGTCTTCGGGCTGGCCGCGGTCTCGGCAGTGCCGCAGACCTCCTCCGGGAGCAGCAGCAGCGGCTCCTCGACAGCGGTCGGGGCGGCAAGCAACCTCAAGGCCGGCGAGAGCGCCACCCTCCCGATGCGGACGACGGCGGTCTCGGCAATCACCGTGACGACGAACAACGCAGTCAAGGACGTCATGGTGACCGTGGCGACGGGCTCGCTCCCGCGGGCTGCCGAACCGCCGGCAGGCACCCTCTACCAGTACGTCCAGGCGACCCTCTACAAGGCGGCTGAAGACGACCTCGCCGCCGTTCAGCTCCGGTTCGCCGTCCCGAGCAAATGGCTCGCGGAGCAGGGCCGGACGGCAGAGCAGGTGACCCTGTTCCGCTACGCCGACGGCGCGTGGCAGGCGGTCCCGGTCGAGGCGCTCGGCGAGGAGAACGGCAACGCCGTCTTCTCCGCCGCCGCCAACGGGTTCGGCCTCTTTGCCATCGCGGTGACCGGAGAGGTTACCGGCGCGACCGGCGAAGCGACGCTGCAGCCCACGGCAACGGCGACGCCGGCCGCGACGGCAGCGGCCCAGGCAGCCGGAAGCACCCCCACGCCGCAGGCGTCCCCGCTCCCGGTCTGGGCGGCGATCCTGGCATTCGGGTTCCTCCTCTTCGTGAGGAGGACCTGAACACCTCTTTTTACTCCCCGGTACGATGCCGGGGAACAATACCGGATGCCATGGAGGGGGGCAGCCAACCCCCCTACACCAGACATTTGGGGATAATATCCGTCACTTCACGTACACCCTGTCTCTCCCGAAGGAACAGCCAGCAGAAGTCAGACTCACGCCTTAGCCCTATATCACAAGCAAAATTGAGTCAACGAAGCGCAACTCCTACAGGTGCGATGAGTTTTGAGGAGACTACGGAAGAAGTACAGGAGGCTGCGGGCTGTTCGCTCCGACGACATGAGACGGAATTGTTAACATCAAGTCATTGACTTAACTACAAAATAAGAATGTTTTTAATGAGATAGCGGTTATGAGCATGTGGTTGATTATCCGCAAGAGGTAATCAACGGATCTTAGAAAGTCGCAAACCCCGAGTTTGCGGCAGGAACTAGAGGTGAAAGAATGAAAGCAGTAGAAATAACACGTTCCGCGAGGAGAGCCTCGCGCCTGATCGCTACAGGTCTCGTCGTGATGATGGTGCTCTGCGTGATACCCGTATCGGCGTTGACCGTATTGCCGCACTGGCACAGTTTTGCCTCGGTGGCAAACGACGCCGGGGTGAAGTACAACCTCGACAGCACTGAGTATGGCGGTCCGAACAACACCTACTACATGAAGTTCGACGGCGGCGGCCTCAACGCCCTCCACATCACGACGGACACAGGTGTCCCCAACGGACAGGTAACCAACTCAACCTTAGCCACCGGGACGTTCTACGTGTCCGACACGGGTGGTCGGGGCTACGACGATGATATCATCCTGATGTTCGCGACCAACGCCACCCTGAGCAGCGACTTCTCGATCGAAATCAACGCAAGCGGCTATCAGTGGGAAGCAACCACCGAGGAGCCGACCTCACACGCTTACCAGGCAGGGGCACTGCAGGAGACTTTCTGGCAGGGTGACTTCGTCTACGGCCCGCAGATCTATAAACCATGCAACGTCTCGAATTACCCGATCTTCTACGGCCAGAATATGGCTGACACGGAGAACACCTTCCAGATCATGTTCATCGACCTGAACGTGGGCGTGCTCGGACTCAACAGCACCCTCGAAGGTAACGGCATGGCGCAGGTCGATTACAAGATCGGCAACTTCACCGGGTTCGGCGCCTTCGATGCCAATGCGTGGTGCCTGCACTCGAACCAGGGTCAGGGGATCTCCTGGACCAACCGGGTCGAGGGCACCGGGTCCAGCGGCTACACGGTGAGCATCTCGTGATCCACCGGGCCCAATCTTTTTTGGGCAATCGTATGCGGTACATTTAACAATGACCGAAAAATGTTAACCAAATTCGGTTAAATTGGCCCGATTTAGGAACGGCCTTATACTACACAGCTAAGATTTTACACATTCTCTGAGAGCGGTTATGCCGAAGCGGACATCCGGAATGCCGGTTTCGCAGGAGCTTCTTCGAGAATCCTTGCTTTGAAAGGAAGATATTATGATAGGGGATAGATTTCTTCTAACCAGCCCGTGGCAGGGGCGGATAGCCGTCCTGCTGCTGATCCTCGCGCTCATCGCCGTACCGACGGTGGCGCTGGGAGGCACCGACCTGCCATTGAACACGACCGAACCGACCGTCGGGGTTCCCGACGAGATACCTCCGAGCATCGGTGCGGGGGATAGCGGTACACCCGAACCGACACCGACCGACACGGCCGAGGACGAGGTGACGCCGACAGCGGCATGGCAGTTGCCGCAGTACGCCGGCACCGATGCAGACATCGCCAATCTCGGCGCCAGCACGGTGATACCGTCGAACAAAGACGTACTGCTGCAAATCTCGAACGAGGGTGACGCCCGGTTTAACAACTACGGCAACAACACCTATCACTTCTTCAGCCCGACCCAGAGCAGCACACAGGGCATGAACGCCCTTCATATTACGACCAGTCCGGCGGAATCTTCGGGCCAGGTCACGTTCAGTAACGACCAGTCGGGCGTCTTCTACCTCTCTGACACCGGCGGCCGCGGCTGGGACGACAACGGCATCCTGATGCTCGCAGTCAACGGCACGATTCCCGACAGTTTCCGGGTCAAGATCAAGGCAAGCGGCTATCAGTGGGCGCCGGTACTCACAGGCACCTATCCGACGTTCGATGACATTACCTATGTTCCGGAAGCCCTGAACGAGACGTTCACCAGGGACGACTTCCTCTACGGCCCACAGATCTGGAGACCCTGCGCGGCGACGAACTTCCCGATCTTCGACGGGCAGGACATGACGGATACCGAGAACACCTTCTCGATCCTGTTCATCGACCTGAATGCAGGTATCCTCGGCGGGGGCGCACTCAGCCAGCCGAGTTTCTCGGGCCAGTCCGTCACCGACAACGGTGCGATCAAGGTCGAGTATGCCTTTGAAAACCTGCCGACGTTCGCGGCCTTCGATGCATACGCCTACACGGTCTCCTCGAACCAGGGCCAGGGCATCCGCTGGACCAACCGCCTGAGCGCCGCCGGGTCGTCCGGATACGCCGTCATAGGCCAGCCGCTCCCGGAGGCCCCCACCGCGGGCTTCACGGCTAACGTCACCAGTGGAGAAGCCCCGCTCGCCGTCCTGTTCACCGACGCCTCCACGGGCACGGCCACATCGTGGGCCTGGGACTTCGAGAACGACGGCGTCGTTGATTCCACCGAGCAGAACCCGGCCCACATCTACGAAACCGCCAGCACCTACACGGTCAACCTCACGGTCGCCAACGCCGGCGGATCGGACAGCGAGATCAAGACCAATTACATCACCGTGACCGAACCGACCGGGCCGTTTGTCCTGCCCGGGTACAACAACATCTTCGTGAAGGTTGCAAACGATCTCGGCGCGAAGTACAATTCATTCGACAACAACACCTACAACATCAGGTTCGAGGGTATCGGTCGCGGCCTCAACGCCCTCCACATATCCACCGACCCGGCCGTGAACTTCGGCCAGGTGACGGTCTCTGAAAACCAGAGCGGCACCTTCTATGCCACCGACTCGGGCGGCAAGGGCTACGAAGACGAGATCATCCTGATGGTCGCCGTCAACGGAACGATCCCCGACGACTTCAGGCTTCGCATCAGGGCGGACGGGTATACCTGGACGCCGAACCCGGCAAGCAACCAGCCCCCGTCTCTCGACAACGTGACCTACCAGGCCGGTTCTCTCGACGAGGTCTTCACGAAGGAGGACTTCATCTACGGCCCCCAGATCTGGAAGCCGACCGGCAACGAGGTCGACTACCCCATCTACGCAAGCCAGGACATGACCGACGCGGAGAACACCTTCAGGATCATGTTCATCGACCTCAATGCAGGTGTCCTCCGGCCGAACGAAGCCCTCGAAAACCGGGGCGCGGTCAGGATCAACTACGCCTTCGAGAACCTGGATTCGTTTGCGGCCTTCAACGTCTACGCCTACTGTAAGAACTCGAACAACGGCAACGACATGGTCGCCTGGGGGAACGCCCTCACCTCCGACAAGGCGATGAGCGGCTACTCAGTCATCGGCACAGATTCCGACACTCCTGCCGGCTCGGCATGGCCGATGTATGGGCACGACCTGCGGCACACCGGGCTGAGCCCGTACACGGGCCCCGAGTTCCCGGTAAAACTCTGGTCGTACAAGGCCAGCAGTTTCTTCTACGTCCAGCCGGTCCTCGATGCCGACGGCACGGTTTATGCCGGTTCGAGAAACAAGGTGTTCTATGCCATTAACTCGAACGGCACGCTGAAGTGGTCCTACACCACGCCCAACCAGATCTACACGGCAGCGGCGATCGACAGCGAGGGCACCGCTTACTTCGGTAGCCGGGATGCGAAAATCTACGCCGTGAACTCGAACGGGACGCTGAAGTGGACGTTTACAACCGGTAGTGCCGTCTCCTCGGCCCCGGCGATCGGTGCCGACGGCACGATCTATGCCGGCTCCGGCGACATGAAACTCTACGCCGTCAACCCCGACGGCACGGAGAAATGGTCGTACACCACCGGCGGTGCGGTCAACTCCGCCCCGGCAATCGGCGCCGATGGCACGATCTACGCCGGATCGGCTGACATGAACCTCTATGCCATCAGCCCCGACGGCACCCTGAAGTGGTCCTATGCCACCGGCGGTGCAGTCAACTCCGCCCCGGCAATCGGTGCCGATGGCACGATCTACGCCGGCTCGGCTGACGGCAGCCTGTATGCAATCAACCCCGACGGCAGCCTGAAGTGGTCCTACGCCACCGGCGGCGCCGTTGCGACCCCGGCGATCGGGCCAGACGGCACGATCTATGCCGGCTCGGCCAGTAAAGCCATCAACGCCGTCAACCCCGACGGCACGTTGAAGTGGTTCTATAACACCACCGGCACTCTCACGACGGCCCCAGCAGTCGATGCCGCCGGCACCATCTATATCGCCTCGAGCGACCGGAACGACCGGTATCTCTATGCAATCCGGTCCGATGGCACCCTGAAGTGGAAGTTCCTCGACCCGGTCAGCCCGCGCTTCTTCGACACGCCCTCCATCGGTGCGGACGGCACCATCTACATCGGGTCGAGCGACAGCAACGTGTATGCCATCGGCGCAACCGATACCCCGACGATCTCGTCCATTGCGATCGACCCGGCAGAGGTTGAACTCTCCCGCGGCCTCGTGCAGCAGTTCCTCGCCCTGGCCACGGATATCTCGGGAACCATACTCGCGAACCTCGCCGTCGACTGGTCGAGCTCGAACGAGACCGTCGGCACGGTCGACAAGACCGGTGTCTTCACCGCCCTCGCATCGGGCACGACGAACCTCTCCGCCACCTACGGCGGCGTGACCGGGACGACGAATATCACTGTCATCCCGGCGGTGCCGGTCCTGAAAGCAATCGCGGTTTCACCGGCCGAAAAAAGCGTATTCGTCGGTGACAACTGGACGTTCACCGCCACCCCCCTCGACCAGTACGACGAACCGATGGACGGAGTCCTCTGCACCTGGACCAGTTCGAACGCAACCGTCGGCACGGTCGACGAGACCGGCAACTTCACCGCCCTTACTGCAGGCACGACGACCCTCGTCGCCGCCAACGGGACGGTGAGCGGGAACGCGGTCGTCACGGTGCTGGACCCGGCGATGCTGACGACGATCACGATCTCGCCCTCCCCTGCATCAATAACAGTAGGCGAGGGGCTTCAGCTCAACGCAACGGCCGTCAACCAGTATAACACCACCATCGATGGCCTCACCTTCACCTGGACCTGCTCCGACACCTCGGTCGGCACGGTGAACGAGACCGGCTACTTCACCTCGCTCACCTACGGCCGTGCGAACGTCACCGCGGCCATCGGCGCCGTCAATGCCACGGTGCCCGTGACCGTACTCCCGCCATCGCCCCTGACCTGGTCCGTCGACGATTCGGGCGGAGCGAACTTCACCTCGATCCAGGCGGCCGTGGACGCCGCGTTCGACGGCGACACGATCGTCGTCGGGGACGGGACGTACAACGAGTCCGTCACCGTCACAAAGCCCCTGACCCTCAGGTCGGAGAACGGACCGGAGAAGACGAAGATCGCGCCAACATCGACATACGGCGTCACAGTTTTGGCCGATAACTCGACGGTGTCCGGATTCGGCATCAGTGGGACAAGCGGCATAAACTGTCGCTATTACTCAGGGTGCACCTTAACCGACAACATCATCGCCGTTTCTAAAACAGGTATCTATGTCCAGGGTGCGAACAACATACTCGTTGACGGCAACGTTATCAACGGCAGTACAACGCTCTCTATTGCTTTGATGTGTGCATCGATATGCGACAGCGTCATCAGCAACAATACCTGCTGGGACAGCGCGCAGGGGCTCGTTATACAAACAGTTTTCCAGAGTTCGGCACCCAGTAACATTACCGTTACCGGAAACGTCATCACGAGTAACAATTATGGGTTATACCTGGACGGCGTCGAGAACAGCCGTTTTGACCACAACATCGTCACGGGCAATACCTATGGAATCTATATGCAGTCCGGTCCGTCCAACACGCTGTTCGCAAATACCGTCGTAAATAATTCAAACACTTTGGATTACCCCTCCGGGCAGGCGAACACCTGGAGTTCTCCCGATCCGGTGACCTACACCTACAACGGTGTTACGTATACCGGACCGATCGGCAACTACTGGGGAGCCTCGTACCCCATCGACGATATGGACGACAACGGCATCGGCGATGCGGGTATCACCTTGTACACGAATAATGTGGACAACTACCCCCTCGTCCTGCCGGCCGGGGCCTACTTCGGCGAGCCTTACGACAGCATTCCGATCCCGACGACGATGGAGGTCAGTCCGTCTTCGGTCGTCATGATCGGTGAGACCCAGCAGCAGTTCACCGGCACGGTCTACGACCAGAACGGCCGCGTCATGACGGGTGCCGGGTTCGCGTGGAGCAGCAGCGACGAGAAGGTCGGCCCCATCACGAGCGGCGGCCTGTTCACCGCAGTGTACGCAGGAAACACGACAATCACGGGACAGTGCTACATCCTTCGGGACACGACCGACGTATTCGTGAACAAGACCGTTCTCGAGACGGTCTGGATCGATCCCTGCGAGTCGACCGACGGCTGGACCTTCTCAAACGCAGGGCTCCGGGACGATGTCGTCTACGAGGGGTCGTACAGTATCGGCACCCCGAAGATAGCCGCCAATGCATCTGCCGAAAAGGTCCTCACTTTCCCTGAAGGTGCCGCACAGATGCGGTTCCAGTTGTATGGAGTCCGGCAAGGATCAAGCTGGATCAAAGCGTTCATCGACGGTGAAGAGGTAGCAGTGGTTACAAACTTGAACAGGTGGATAACCTACGCCGTCGACATTTCCGGCTACGAGGCCGGGAACCATACGTTTGCGGTAAAGACGCTCTACAGTAACCCGGCCGGATATTCCAACACAGGCCTCGGGTTCTACCTCGACCAGATCGAGATGAGAGTTAACGCCTCCGCGGTCACGCCCGACGTTGCCTCGATCACGGTCACGCCCTCCTCGGTGAACCTGACCGCCGGTGCGACGCAACAGTTCACTGCGGTCGCCTACGATGCCAAAGGCACCGAGGTTCCTGATATCTCGTTCACCTGGAGTTCGTCGAACATGTCGGTAGGTAGCTTGAGCCAGGCGGGGCTCTTCACCGCCGTTGCCCCGGGCACGACGACCGTCACCGCCGCGTGCGGTAGCGCGACGGGCACCGCCACGGTCACCGTGACCCCGCCGCAGGGCGACCGGACCCAGGACACCCCCCTGGAGATCCCCGGTTGCAACGTGACCACGGGCAACGACGGCAAACCGCAGGTCAGCATCAACACCTCCTCCGGAACCGGTGTCACGGTTGAGAACAACACAAACACGATCACGATCACGCAGGAGACCTACACCCTGACCATTGAGACGGAAGATGCCCCCGCGCTCGACAACGGCACGGTGAGCGGGACGGTCGCGAACATCAGGCTCGACACGCAGCCGATCGCCACGGATCTCGCTTCGCTCGGCACGGTCAGCGCCTCCGTCTCGCTGAACCTGACCGGCATCCCGGCGGGAGCCGGCCTCACGACGACCGTCTCGCAGAACGTCTCCTCTGATGCGCAGAATGCCTTCCAGCTCGCCGCCGGCGGCAACGGGCTCGCCCTCGGCGATGTCGCCTACACGCTGAACATCGTGAAGGCGAACCTGACGAACGACCGGGACATCGCCGGCGCCACCATCCGGATGGCGGTCAGCCCCGCCTGGGTCGATGCCCACGGCGGCGCGGATGCGATCCGGATCATCCGGTTCGCCGAGGACGGCACCAGGGAAGTGCTCGCGACGAGGCTCGTCGACACCGACGCCAGCGGCAACCTGGTCTTTGAGGCCGCATCCCCGAACGGCCTCTCGGTCTTCGGGCTGGCCGCGGTCTCGGCAGTGCCGCAGACCTCCTCCGGGAGCAGCAGCAGCGGCTCCTCGACAGCGGTCGGGGCGGCAAGCAACCTCAAGGCCGGCGAGAGCGCCACCCTCCCGATGCGGACGACGGCGGTCTCGGCAATCACCGTGACGACGAACCATGCGGTCAAGGACGTCATGGTGACCGTGGCGCCGGGAGCGCTCCCGCGGGCGGCCGAACCCCCGGCAGACACCGTCTACCAGTACGTCCAGGCCACCCTCTACCGGGCGGCGGCTGATAACTTCAGCAGCGTCGGGCTCCGGTTCGCCGTCCCGGCCGCCTGGCTCACAGAGCACGGCTGCACCGCAGGACAGATCGCCCTCCTCCGGCACACCGCCGACGGCTGGCAGAACGTCCCGGTCGAGGCGCACGGCGACGAGAACGGCAACGCCGTCTTCGCCGCCAGCCCCGACGCGTTCGGCCTCTTTGCCATCGCGGCAACCGGGGAGGTCCCCGGCGACGCGACCCCCGAACCTACCGGGACGGAGGCAACACCTACGGCAGACATGACGACCCCGCCGGCCGATACGACCCCGGCGACGCCGCAGGCAACGCCGCTCCCCGTCTGGGCGGCGGTCCTGGCATTCGGAGTTCTCCTCCTCGTGAGGAGAACCTGAACCACCCTTTTTACCTCCCGGCGAGGTGCCGGGAGAGAACCGAACATGGATTAGATAAACCCGGCCCGGACGGCCGGGAACATACAGGAGATAGTTGCGATGGAAACATGTTTGAAGATACACCCGGCCGGGTGGCGGGAGATGATCGCTATCCTCGTTCTCCTCGTCGCGCTCATCGCCGCACCGGCCGCAGCAGCCGACATCGGCGGGATCACCCTCCCCGACTACAAGCACATCGACATCCAGATGTCAAACGGTGGAGAGAAGTACATCAAGTTCGACGGCGGGGGGCTCAACGCCCTCCATATAACGACCGACCCGTCAGAACGCTACGGACAGGTGACGGAGACAAACGCCCAGTCGGGCACCTTTTACTTCTCCGACACAGGAGGGCGGGGCTTCTTTGACGACCTCATCCTCATGGTGGCGGTGCAGGGACAGGTCCCCGAGGACTTCAAGGTCCATGTCAGGGCAAGCGGCTACCAGTGGACACCGACCCCCGAACTGAATCAGCCCCCAAAACCGGACGAGATCCAGTATAACGAGGGCGTCACCGACCGGACCTTCACCCGATCCGACTTTGTCTACGAGCCCCAGATCTGGAGACCCTGCCGGGAGGCAGACTATCCAGTCTACTACGGCCAGGATATGGGCAGGAACAATCCGGAAGACCGATTTTACATCATGTTCATCGACCTCGGGGTCGGCGCAATCGGCCCGAACACCCCTGCAAAAGAGGCGGAGGCATACGCAGATGTCGAACTGACCGACGGTGGGTGCGCGAAGATCGAGTACTCCTTCGAGAACCTGGAGACATTTGCAGCCATCAACGCATACGGCTGGTGCAACCAGTCCAACCAGGGAATGGGGATATCATGGTCGAATGACCTCACCGGCTTCGCAGAAACCGGCATAAGCGGCTACTCAGTCCTGGGAACCCGGAAGGGCGGTGACACGGCCGGTTCCGGCGACGGCTCCGGATCGTCCGGCGGGTCCGGGATCCGGGGCAGCACGCTGAAGACGCCGGTGACGGGCTCCATCAACGGCACGCTCCACGCCTTCACCGCAGCCGGGCCGGCAGAACCCCTGGCGGCAGGCACTTCGTCCAACATCCGGTTCCCGGTCACTATCCCTGAAGGCGCCACGGTCGACCGGGGTCTGTTGTACGTCTACGTGAGCGATGCGAAAGAGACAGAGACCGGCACCGGGACCGAGGTCAGGCCGGCGTTCAAATTTGATGGAAAGCCGGTCGAACCCGCAACCGTAGCCTGGGACCGGCAGGGAACCGAACCGTCGTCCCCGCTGGCGGGAACGTTCACTCTCCCGATCCCGCCGGAGATGCTCGCCGCCGGCGACCACACCCTGACGGTGCGGACGACGGAGGACGCGACCTGCCGGGTGCCCGGCGCGCTCCTGGTGCTCGTCGCCAGCGACCCCACGCAGCCCCGGACCGACTACTGGATAGCAGAAGGCTGCGACGACGTCCTCGCGGACCTCTGGGAAGGGACGACCGCTGAGGATGCCGCCACCGCGGTGAAGTTCGACGGAACCGTGGATCGCGACCGGGCGTCCGCGGCCCGGCTCTATGTCGTGAGCACGGCGGCACCCGACCAGGGCGGCACCGGCAGCCGGGTGACGATGAACGCCTGGGACTGGCTTAACCCCTTGCAGGAAGGGCCGACCGGGTTCTGGACCGCGGCCCTCGACGTCCTCCCCTTCATCCAGGAAGCAGGGAACACCGTAGAGGTGCAGAGTTATCCGGTCGGCGCCGCCGGCGACCACCTCCAGAACCGGAACGCCATCCTGATCGTCCGGTATGAAGCGGAGGATACATCCGCCGGCATCGAGATATCCTCAGGAGGCCAGATGGCCCCCGAGGAGGAGATCGGGTCGTTTGCCCTCGTGCCGGCGGAGGAACTCCGCTACGCCACCGGGGACGGGGGCCTGACCCTCACACTCCCGGCCGGGTGCCGGGTGACGAACGGCACGGGTGCCGCCGTGACGGCGGTGACGGTCCACGCGGTGCGGGACCTCCTCCCACCCCCGGGGACGGCGATGGAGCGGGTGTACCGGATCGCCCCTGAAGATGCGGCGGCGCAGGTCCCGTTCTCCCTGACGGCGGCGAACCTCGGGGCGGCCCGAAACGCGACGTGGTACCGCTACGATGCCAACGGATCGTCCTGGCAGCCGGTTACCACCACCCTCGACCTCATCAACGGAACAGTGACGGCCTTCCCGAAGACGTTCGGCGTCTACGGCGTGGCCACACCGCTGCCGGCGAGCCTCACGGTCGGTTCGAATCCGGCCGGCGCGCGGATACTCCTCGACGGCGTGTACCTCGGGAAAGTAACCCCGGCTACCATCAGCCCCATAGAGCCCGGGAACCACACCCTCCGGCTGGAACTGGAACAGTTTATCCCATACGAAACAGGGGTCAGGGTCCCGAACGACACGGCAATCTTCGCGGACCTCAACCACGACGGCTTCCCGGGTCTTGCCCGCCTGAAGTTCGGCGAACCCCTGCTGGAGCCCGGTTCCGACCGGACTGGCGGCGTCTACGTCATGTCCCGGCCCCAGGGAGCCTCCATCTCTATCGACGGGAAGCGGATGACGTTCACGACACCCCGTGTTGTCCAGGGCATCCGGGAAGGGAGCCATTCTGTGCAGGTGGTCAAGGAGGGCCAGTCGTTCAACACCCCGACGAAGACGGTCTGGGTGGAGAGGGACTGCATCACTCCCGTCCTGATCGACGCGCAGGACCGTGCCATCGTCCGGAAGGTATCGCTCGTATCTGATCCCTACAAGGGTCAGGGGTGCACCTTGAACGGCAGGGGGCCGGTCTTCCGGCTGCCCCGGACGATCGAGGTGGCCGGCGGGAACGCGTTCATCACGGTCGATGACGGCGACCGCTACCTCTCCCACCGGATCACCGTGACCGAGGCAGGGGAAACGGTCGGGATCGCGCCCCGTGAATACTCCTTCTGCGGCCTGCTCGTGGAGTCGAGCCCGGCGGGCGCCGAGATCCTGATCGACGGCTTCAGGACCGGTTTCTGCACGCCCTACCTCATCAGGAACGTCTCGGACGGGCCGCACGTCGTCACCGTCACCCGCCCCGGGTACCTGCCGGCCGAGCAGGAGATCCTGCTCACCGACGACCGGAACGCCGATATCGATAAACGCCTCACGTTCCGCCTCGAACCCTACTCCTACGGCAGCCTGAACGTGACGAGTGAGCCTGCCGGCGCCCAGATCTACCTCTACAACAAGAACACCGGCGAGATGACGCCGCATACGTTCCGGCACATGCCAATCGGGACGTACGAGGTCAAGGTCGTCGGGAACGCCACGTTCCGGACGGCGGACGACGTCACCGTCCGGCCGTATGAGGTGACCGGACGCGCGTTCGACCTGGTTTGAACGGAACGCATACCTTTTTTGCGCTATAGGGTCCGTGGGGGATCAGGTCGAACGATACGGACGACAACCCCCCGCGCGGGAGAAAAACGGGGGACTCTGCTGGACCATTGCACCGGATAGTTCATATCGCTTTCGCGGCAACGCGAGCGGCCGGCGGTCTTCCCCACGCCAGGACCCTCAAACTAAGGTGAAATAGTCCCACTACCCTGCCGTCAGCATCTTTCAGCGGTACCTGAAGGCCGATCACCCGGACCCGCGCCGGGCCGCCCCAACCTCATATCGTTGAGCCGATGGCGGCACGGCCGGGAGCCGCAGGAAGGCGAGCACCCCGGCCGGAGAAAAAGGACCGGTATTCAGTGTCGGTACATCGAACTGAATCCTTCGCCCGCGTCGTCCTCGCACTCGATTGCAGCGCCGTCCCGGACAAGAGTGTTGAACATGACAGCGGCGTTGAGCAGGTTCTCGTCAGCATTTGCCCCCTGCCGGACGCCGGAGAGAGCCTGGCGCTGCGGTGTCGGGATCGTCCGCCTGCCCACCCGGACACCCGCACAGTGCCGACAGTAACCGCAGTGGGAATGGACCGACACCTCACGATCTGCGCATGCAACCGTCACCCGGTCCTTTGTATCATCGCGGTGAAACTCAAGTATCTTCATGGTACGAAGAACGTAGATTTCCGGAGAATAAGATTCTGTCGATTACCCGGGGTTTTGAGAGAATGCACGCTTTTGACGTGGATGGAAATGCTTTATACAGAGAAGATCATACGTATAAGTTACTCGCATAAGCAGGCTGTTCGAGCTGACAGGCCTATTTGAGTGGAGGATACTATCTATGGCAGTTGAAAAGCCCCACATGAATTTAGCAGTAATCGGACATATCGACCACGGGAAGTCTACTACCGTCGGTCGGTTGCTCTTTGAGACCGGAGCGGTACCGCCCCACATCATCGAGTCGTTCAGGAAGGAGGCCGAATCCAAGGGTAAGGGCTCGTTTGAGTTCGCCTGGGTTATGGACAGCCTCAAGGAAGAGCGTGAGCGTGGTATCACCATCGATATCGCCCACAAGCGGTTCGACACCGACAAGTACTACTTCACGGTCGTGGACTGCCCCGGCCACCGTGACTTCGTCAAGAACATGATCACGGGCGCATCCCAGGCCGACGCCGCACTGCTGGTCGTCGCCGCACCCGATGGCGTGATGGAGCAGACCAAGGAGCACGTCTTCCTGTCCCGTACCCTCGGCATCAACCAGCTGATCATCGGCATCAACAAGATGGACGTCGTCAAGTACGACGAAAAACGCTATAATGAGGTCAAGGACCAGCTCTCTCAGTTGATCAAGATGGTCGGCTACAAGCCCGACGCCATCAGCTTCATCCCGATGAGCTCGTTCGTCGGCGACAACATCGGCAAGCGTAGCGAGAACACCCCCTGGTACAAGGGCCCGACGGTGCTCGAAGCGCTCAATGCGCTCGTTGAACCCGATAAACCCACGAACCTTCCCATGCGCCTCCCCATCCAGGACGTCTACTCCATCTCCGGTATCGGGACCGTGCCTGTCGGCCGTGTCGAGACCGGCATCATGAAGAAGGGAATGAAGGTTAGCTTCATGCCTTCCAACAAGGAGGGCGAGATCAAGTCCATCGAGATGCACCACGAGGAGATCCCGCAGGCGCTCCCGGGCGACAACGTCGGGTTCAACGTCCGTGGTATCGGCAAGGGTGACATCCGCCGCGGTGACGTCTGCGGCCCCGCCGACGTGCCGCCGACCGTTGCAGACGAGTTCATCGCGCAGGTCGTCGTGCTTCACCACCCCAGCGCCCTGACCGTCGGCTACACCCCGGTCTTCCACTGCCACACCGCCCAGGTCGCGTGCACCTTCATCGAACTCCAGAAGAAACTTGACCCCCGCACCGGTCAGGTCAAGGAAGAGAACCCCACGTTCCTCAAGACCGGCGATGCCGCGATCGTCAAGATCAAGCCCACCCGGCCCATGGTCATCGAGAAGGTCAAGGAGATCCCCCAGCTCGGACGGTTTGCTGTCCGCGATATGGGTTCCACTATTGCGGCAGGCATGTGCATCAACATCACGCCGAAGCAGATGAGATAATAAGGTATCTATAATTTTTTGGTGGTAGATTATGCAGAAGGCCAGAATACGTCTTTCCGGAACTGACTTTGAAAAAATCGAGATGGTCTGTGATAGGATCAAAGAGATAGCAGAGCGAACCGGCGTCAATCTGGCAGGTCCGATCCCGCTACCCACGAAGAAACTCGTGGTGCCCACCAGGAAGAGCCCTGACGGCGAAGGTACCGCAACCTGGGATCGCTGGCAGATGCGGGTGCACAAGAGGCTCATTGACATGGATGCTGATGAGCGCGCGCTGCGCCAGCTGATGCGCATCCAGGTCCCGAAAGATATCGGCATTGAGATTGTGCTGGAGAGTTGAGGTGAGAGCGGCGTGAAGGCCGCCGTGCTCACGACACGGGTCCGAGAGCGTCTCTCATTCGAGGGGCTTTTCCTCCTCATACTTCTGGCCACAATTGCCCTCCGTTTTTACTTTCTGGACCTGAAGTTATTCCACCACGACGAGGCTATCCACGCGTGGTTCTCGTATCGGCTCCTGACCGAGGGGACCTACATCTACGACCCCATGTACCACGGGCCGTTCCTCTTCTACACCACGGCCGGTATCTTCTCACTCCTCGGGGACTCCGACCTTGTGGGCCGGCTCCTTCCGGCACTGCTCGGCACCTTGCTCGTCCCGCTGCTCTACCCTATCTACAAACTTGGCTATCTCGATAAGAAGCAGACTCTGGTAGCGGCGCTCTTTCTTGCCGTATCACCGAACATGGTCTACTTCTCGCGGTTCCTCAGGAACGACATCTTCATCGCCTTCTTTTCGATGGTGATGCTCGTCGCTCTCCTCTACTACTTCGAGCAGCACAAGATGCGGTATGCGCTCATCGCCGGGGCGGCGATCGGTCTCGGGATGTCCGCGAAGGAGAACATGCCGATCATCGTCCTGACCTTCGGGGTATACCTCCTCTACCTGGTCTGGACACGGAGGGTGCGGCTGCCAGCCCGCTGGGTCCGGGACCTTGTGCTCGGCGGCCTCGTCGCGGTCGGGATCATGGCGGTCCTCTACTCGTCGCTCGGCGCCCACCCTGATCTGATCACGACCTGGTGGCTCAAGGCCATCGAGCACTGGACCGCCATGCACCAGATGCAGCGTCTCGGGGGGCCGCCGTACTTCTACATCCTGCTCTTCCTCCTCTACGAGGTGCCGATCCTGATCCTCGCCGTCGTCGGGACCCTGCAGTTCATCGACATCTCCGGCGCCGTCTCCCGCTGGAGGGAGCGGAGGGCGCGACACAAGGAGGTCCCGGAGGCTGCAGCCCTGCCCATAGAGAGCGGGGAGGCGCTGGCGGTAGAGGAGGTCCCGGAGGCTGCAGCCCTGCCCATAGAGAGTGGGGAGGCGCTGGCGGTAGAGGAGGTCCCCGAGGTTGCAGCCCAGTTCATAGAGAGTGGGGAGGCTCCGAAGGTGCAGGGCTGGAAAGACCGTCTCCGTGATATCCTTTCAGGCAGCGGGGAGGTCCGGCAGATCGACCGGCAGGAAGAACTTGCACGGTTCGCTATATTCTGGATGATTGTCTCGATTGTAGCCTATGCTTACATCGGCGAGAAGGTGCCGTGGCTGATCCTCCACCAGCTCCTGCCCATGATCTTCGTCGCGGTCTATGCTATGACCACGAAGAAGGCGACCATCGCCGCCGTGGCAAGCATCTTCCTGATCGCCATGACACTCCATGTGGCGTTCACCCCTGCAGACATCAACGAGCCTATCGTGCAGGTGCAGAACTCCGAAGACCTGCGGGAGGTCTTCGCGAAGATCGATGCCGCAGACCGCGTGGCGGTCGCGACCGACACCTACTGGCCGCTGCCCTGGTATTACCGGGGAGACCGGGGTTCGAAACTCTCTTACTACAGTCAGAAAGTGAGCGAGCCGACGATATACGGAGGGGACTTCGACCTCGTGATCACCCACGACGCCGACACCTACCCGACCCTTGAAGGCTACACGAAGGAGACGTTCCGGCTAAACTACTGGTTCTCCTACGAGGAGAACAAGAACAGGCTGCTCGAGTACTACGTCCTGCGGGACGGGAAGATGGGGAGCAGAAACCTCGAGGTCTTCTCGAGGGCACCCGCGGGGACGACGGCCTGACCCCTCCAGGCGCCGGCCCCGGAGATTCCTGTCCTCCCCGGTTACTTTCGCACCCCGCGAAGGAACCAGTACGTCGGCCCGCGGTAACCAGCACCATCAAAGGATGAGATTCCCCAGGCTGGGGCACAACCCCATGAACTCCGCAAAAGAACTCCAATGAGAGGTTAGTTCCCCCCGATTTTATAAACAACCACCCCCTTTTTTCTGATTGTGCCCCAGCCTGTCCCGATCGGTTTTCGCACTCCCAGGGAGGTTGTATCCCGGGGTACGTCCGGCATCCGCCTCCCGGCGCGATACCCGCCACGATTCGCTCCGTACGGGGGCAGGGCCGGGGAGAACCGGGCCCGGGCCAGTTCTCACCCGGCCTATCCTTCCGGGAAACCGCTGGTGGCACTATCCCCGGCACTGGACCGTGGTGGGTATCGCCATGACTGCCCCTGCCCCCGGGAGGGGGCGGGGGAGGAGCGCGAACGCGGGAGGGGTGGGGGATGCCAGAGAATGTGTATGAGTATTCGCTAGGGAGGCCAGCGGAGTGGGGGATGCCGGCGAGGGACTTCTGGTTGACATTCTGTCCGGGAGAAGGGGAGATCCCCTCCCCGGTCCCCTCTCCCCAGTGCGATACCCACCACGATCCAGTGTATGGGGAGATCCCGGAGAAGAACCGGCTACCTGGCCAGCTCTCCCCACCTTTTCTACGAAACCGGCGTTAGACCGGGAAACAGGTGCGAGGACCGCTCTCGGGCACGGCCCTTCCCGGGTATCGCCATGACCGCTCCCGATCCTCGCGAAGGAGGTGGGGGACGCCGGAAAGGGGCGTATGGATATCTCCTGTGGAGTGAGGGTTCCGAATGCCATCTTGCAGGGGATCTCCCCGCCCCGGTGCTATGCCGGCAAACCCGGGAAGAACCAGCGCCGGCGCTCTTCAGATAGGATCCGATAACTCAAGAAAGGGTCCCGCTCCAGGATCGAGGAGGCTTTTAGCACATTCCTCTCGCCCGGAGCGAGGGGAACGATTGACGTATTTTCATACGGCTCCTAACAGCGGAAGAGAAAGTTCCTGCAATCAGATCCCGCGAGTATAGACGAAAACCGGAGTGTGAAAAGAGGGGTTTTCGCCGGATGTTACCCGAGTTCGTCCCAGCCGGTCTTCTTCCGATAGATGACGATACCCGCGACGACCAGAATGATGACGACCCCGATGCCGACATAGAGGAGGAGATTACCGCCGAGGTTGAACCCCTCGCCGATCTTCTCGCGGAGCGCATTCGCATCGCCCAGGGCCTCGTTTGCCTTCTTCAGGCCATCAGCCGCCTTCGAACGCGCCAGCGGGTAGTTGTTCGCGTTCAGGTTGTCCTTCGCCTGCGTATAGTACTGGACGGCGCTCTCGCGCTTGGTCATGATGGCGACCACCTGCGGGTCGCTCCCCATGGAGCGGTTCTCGACGAAGTAGGTGATCATGCCGTCGAGGGTCTCAAGCGTCGCGGCGGTATTGGAGACCTCCTTCTCGGCCCATGCCTTGTCGAGGAGCGCCTTCGCCTCGTCCATAGTTTTCGTAGCAGTGGCAAGGTATCCCGCCGCCTGTGACGGCCCTACGGATGCGGCGCTCGTGAGCGCCTGATTCGCGGCGTTGTACTTGCCCTGGGCAGCAGAGACGTCGACGCCCTTTGCTGCCTTGTCATCGATGTCGGCCTTCAGGTCCTTGAGGTTCTGCTGCTGGACGGAGAGAGAGGACACGACCTGATCCGGGTTCACGACGTCGCGGGTCTTGGAGTAGGTGTCTTTCACGTCTTTTTCCCACAGGTGCTGGATCTTGATCACCTCGACCTTCCCGCTCGTGCTCGCGGGCACGGTGCCGCGTAACTGGACGTCCAGTTCGGCACCAGCACCATAGTAGATCTCAAACTCTGAAAGGGACGGGTAATTTCCACCCCTCGTAGGGGAGGTGTAGACCTTGACTCCATCACGGTAGACAATGAAATCCCAGGAAGGGTTTTGCAAACCAGTGCTGAACTCAAGCATCTCGTCGTTCATTGTGATAGAATATCCTGATCTTTGATCCAGATCATAAGTGAGCACATAATGCGCGGTCACCTGCTGGCCGGGTTCGAGAGCGCCGCTTGCCGGGTTGACATCCTCTTTCTTGATGTGAATGGTATCCGCCGCCGACGCCACCTGCACAACACAGACCAGTGCCAGCAGGAGAATGATCCATCTGCTGATGTTTGCCTTCATAACATCTCCTCACTCGAACAATGGCTCTATGCCATCATCAAACATAGTCGAGCGCTTTTCCTTCGATTTAAGGACATCTTCCTTCGTGGACTTTGCGATCTCAAGGAGCTCGGTGATCCGGGGAGCGTTTCCGATCGTCGCAAGAACCACCACCGCAGCGATGTAGTCGCTCTGCACCGGGTAATCCCCGCCACGCACCTCGACGCCGGCGATGTTCTCCTCAACCCAGCTCTTCGACTTCTCTACACCCTTCCGGTCCATCTCGTCCGGTGGGCCCGCGAGGAGAACAAGACCCCGCTCCGCCGTCGAGTAGTCGCACGGCAGGGTGAGACGCCCAAGCATGGCACGCCTGACGAGAGCAATGATCTTCGCCGACTTGTCCTCCCCTGTCAGCACCTCCTCCGTCTTCTCCTTCTTCCGCAAGAAGCCGGAGAGGAGCCCCTGCGTCTGCTTCGTACGGGGGCTGACCTTCTCGCTGATGGCATATCCGACGGTGCTGATACCGCCGCCACGCAGGGTGTTGATAACCTCGCTTGAGTCAACGACCATCTCGCCGACGCCCGCCTTGCTGACCTCGCCTGCACGGAAGAGCACACCGAACCGTCGAACAATCTCGTCATTCAGCCGGGTGTAGGCATCCTTGACGCTCTCTCCCTCGTTCTTCCAGGCGCTGTTGTCAAAGATGAAGGTATTATCCGCCTCGTTCACCAGGGTGCTCAGAGAACGGGCTGCATTGTATGAATAGAGCCGGCCCTCCTCAGGGGCAGGCAGAATACCAATCGCGTAGACCGGTTCCCGGTAGATACGCTTTAAGTGCCGGGCGAGTACCGGCGAACCCCCGGAACCTGTTCCGCCGCCGAGACCGGCGATGATGACGAAAGCATCGACATCGTGTGTGCCTCGTGAGTCAATGGCGTTGATGATGGCGTCGATCTCGTCGGCGGTCACCCGGGCCCCGGTTACGTTATCTGTCCCGACACCGTGGCCTTTTACCACCGTCTGTCCGATCAGGAGCCGGTCCTTCAGTTCGATATTTTTGAGCCCCATCAGGTCAGTGCGTGCCGTGTTTACAGCAATTCCCCTGAAACTCTGAGTCTGCATTCGTTTGTCCTGTTCGATGAACATATCGACAACTTTGCCCCCCGCCTGACCGAATCCTATGAAGAAGACCCTCATTCAGTTCCACACCCTCATATTGACTAATCAATAATATCGACGTTTATGTATAAAGACGTTGTATACTCTTATAACCCAAAAGTGTTCTTATAATTTTCATACGTAGTGGTAATCGATGAAGGTCTGCATTGTGGGGGGAGGTTTATGCGGTCTGGTCTCGGCTCTTGAGCTTGCCGGAGCACACCAGGTAGATCTCTTCGAACGAAGGCCGATTCCGGGAGGCTGCCTCGGTTCGTACCGGATCGGCGATTACTGGATCGAGGAGTACTACCACCATTGTTTTGCCGGCGATACCAGCCTGCTCAGCCTCTTTGATGCGCTGCAAGTGACCGACCGGTTAGAATGGCTCCAGGGATCCACCGGCTACTACGTCGACGGGACCATCCACCCGCTCACCACCCCAACCGAGATCCTGCGCTACCCTCACCTCACATTCACCGAGAAGGCCCGCCTCGGCCTGCTGACCCTGCGTTCCCGGCGGCTCGACGTCTCCGCGCTCGATGGGGTCACCGCGAAGGATTTCATCCTGGATACCCTCGGCCCCGGCATATACGCCTCGTTCTTCGAACCACTCTTAAAGAGCAAGTTCGGGGACCGCAGGAGCGAGGTCTCCGCAGCCTGGCTCATATCCAGGATCGCGATCCGGTCAGACCGGGGCGCCGGGGGCGAACGCCTGGGCTACCTGAAAGGGGGCTTCCGGCACTTCATCGCGCGGCTCGAGGAAGAGGTGGCGGGGCGGGGTGCCTCAATCAGGCTCGACTCCCCCGTCGAGGAGATTCGGCGGGAGGGCAGTGGCTGGCTCGTCAACGGTGAGGCTTACGACTGTGTCGTATCGACACTCCCCCCGCAGGTGACCGCGGAGCTCGCCGATCTGGATATCACCCCGGTGCCCTACCAGGGCGCCGCCTGCATGACTCTCGCACTCGACCGGGACGTGACCGACGGTATATACTGGCTGAACATGAAGGATGCAGCCCCTTACGGCGCAGTGGTCTCACACACCAACTTCGCCCCGCTCGCATGGTACGGCGAGCATATCGTCTACCTTGCATCGTACTTCACCGACCGGCTTCCGGAGGGCTTCGAGCAGTCGATGCTCAGCGACTTCTGCAGGCGGTTCTCCGTCAGCGCAAGCGAGGTGCACTGGCACAGGCTCGCCGTCGACCGGTATGCAGGCCCCGTCTACACGACCGGGCTCCGGGACCGCCTGCCCGCCTACGAAGAGCACGGGCTCTTCCTTGCCGGGATGTTCAGCCCCCCAAACTACCCGGAGCGGAGCATGAACGGTTCGGTCCTCGCCGGGCAGGAAGTGGCAAAGCGGGTTCTCGCGAGGTTTCCGGATGCGTGATATCGAGGTGAGTGCCGTCCTGCCGGTCTACAACGACCGGACGGCACTCGAGACCGCCATACCAGGGTCGCTTGAGACACTCGATGCAATCGCACCCGGGAGGTTCGAGCTGATCGTCGCCGAGGACGGGAGCACCGACGGGAGCATGGAGTTTGTCAGGGAATATGAGGCAAAAGATCCCCGGGTTCGCCTGTTCCATTCCGACGAGCGGCTCGGGCGGGGCCGGGCACTCAACCGCGCGTTTGCCGGAGCGAAAGGGTCGATCGTCTGCTACTACGACGTCGACCTCGCCACCGATATGCAGCACCTCGATGAGTTGATCGGCGCCATCCGGGACGGCTACGATATCGCAACAGGCTCCCGCCTCCTCCCCGAGAGCGACATCAACCGGAGCGGCGGGAGGGAGATTGCGAGCCGCGGCTACAACATGCTCGTCCGGACGATCCTCGGGAGCTCGTTTTACGACCACCAGTGCGGGTTCAAGGCGTTTCGGCGTGACCGCCTTCTCGATCTGCTCCCGTCGGTCACCGCGGACCACTGGTTCTGGGACACCGAGGTGCTCGTGCGGGCACAGAAGAACGGGTACCGTATACAGGAGTTTCCCGTGCGATGGCGGCAGGGAGAGGGGACGACTGTGCGCAGGAAAGACGTCGTCGAGATGGGCTCGGCGGTTGTGCATCTCTGGTGGCGGCTCCATGTGGAAAAAGGTTAGCGCGGTCGTCATCCCCACCCTGATCGCGGTCGGGATCATCACCTACATGCTCTATCGCGTATGGGACGACCTCCTGCTGACGCTCGAGCATGCCGTGATACCCTTCCTCTTTGCCGCCGTCGGAATCTGCGTTGTTGCCTGGATCCTTCGGGGATTCAGATACCGGTTCATCCTGCGGGGACTTGGCATCTATAAGAACCTCTGGTTCTCGACCGCCTGCATCTTCATATCCCAGACAGCAAACCTCATCGTTCCCGCACGTCTCGGCGACTTCGTGCGGATGCTCATCCTCAAACACGAGGACGACGCCACTTACTCGCAGGGATTCTCGTCCCTCATCGTCGAGCGCGTCTTCGATATCCTGATGATCGCGATGCTCGGTGCCGTGGCGCTCCCGTTCGTCCTCGCTGTCCTCGCCGTCCCCGACTGGTTCATCACGGTCATCATCGTTCCCCTCGCCGCAGGAGGCATCTTCTTTGCCATGCTCCTCTGGTCGGGCAGGATGAAGTCCGAGAACCGGATCGTCGTTGCCGTCCAGAGGATGCTCGACGAAGTGAAACGGGCCTCCCTCAACCCCCGGGCACTCGTTGTGCTCAGCGGATCATCGCTCCTCATATGGCTCGTCGACGTGCTGGTCTGCTTCGCGGTCGTCCTGATGTTCCAGGAGCCGGTCCCGTTCGGTATTGTCGTCCTCGCTATCGTCATCGGCAACCTCGTCAAGGCGGTGCCCCTCACCCCCGGTGGAGTGGGGACCTACGAACTCGCGCTCGCGTTGACCTTCGGGCTCGCGGGAACGCCGGCAGCCACGGCGACGCTGATCGCGGTCATCGACCACCTGGTTAAGAACATGGTCACGCTCGTCGGGGGCGTCGGGTCGATCTACTACTTCGGCGACTGGTCGATGGACCTCCTGAAGAGAGTCTTTAAGAGGGAGATCGAGAAGGAGGAGACGTTTGGCGGGTGAATTCATCGGCCCCGTGCTGCTCTGGCTTGCCGTCATCAAAGCGCTCCAGCTCGGCACATGGCCGGCGCTCGACCGCACCCTCGGCAGCCTTGCGGCGGCGGCCGCATACCCGGCATCGGTCCTCCTCTTCACGCTTCTGTCCTGGTACTGCGGGCTTCTGGGCCTTCCCATCTGGCTCGCGCTTCTACCGTTTCTCGCCGCGATCGTCCTCGCCGGGTCGCGGGGATTCTACACGAGGGAGCGCCTGCGGCCTGCACTTCCCTGGGACCTCGCCTTCCTGGTCCCCTTCCTCTTCATGCTCGAGGTGCGCTGGATCAACCCGACCATCTCCTACGCCGAGAAGTTCATGGACCACGCGTTCATCGCGTCGATTATGCGGCAGCCTATCGTCCCGCCGCTCGACCCCTGGTACGCGGGGGGGACGCTGGACGTCTATTACTACATCGGCTACTGGATGAGCGGGGTGCTCGGGCTTGCGTCGGGGGTGTCTTCGACAGTCACGTTCAACCTCGTCCTCCCGACCGTGCTCGGCCTTGCCGTCGTCTCGCTCTACGCCCTCGGGCACCTCCTCCTCGACCGCTACAGGTGGCTACCGGTGCTTCTGCTCTTCATACCGAACCCATCGGCGATCTACCATATCGCTATCGGGGACTCGTGGTTTGACGTCCTCTGGGGGAGCACCCGGACGATCGCGAACACCATCAACGAGTATCCCCTCTTCTCGATGCTCTGGGGCGATGTGCATCCGCACGTCATGAGTTTCTTCAACCAGGGGTTCCTGCTCTTTCTCCTTGTCTTTGCCTACATGCGGTGGGGGACGCTCTCGATGCGGGGACGGGCGATCCTCTGCGGGCTTGCCGCCCTCGCCCTCGGGTCCATGCCCGGGATCAACTCCTGGGATGTGCTTGTCTACGCACCGGTCACGCTGGTCTTCGGCCTCCTGATCTGGTGGCGCTATGGGAACCTTGCGCTGGACAAAAAGCGGTCCTGGATGATGCTTGCAGTGGTGCCGCCGCTCGCGATAGCGGCCTACCTCCCGTTCTACCTGCAGCTTGACAGCCCCGGCATCGGGGGGATCGGGATCGTCCCGACACCTTCGGAGCCGGTGGAGTTCCTGCTGGTCCACGGGTTCTTCCTCGCGGTTCTCGTGGCCTCCTGCGCTCGCGATATCAGGAAGCGCCCCTACCTCCTGCTCGCCGCGGTGCCGTTCATGCTCGCCGGCTACCCTGCCGCGGCCGTCGTCGCCATCCCGCTGGTCTATCTTCTTGCCCGCCGCCGCTTTGCGGCCACCGATACGCTCGCCATCCTCGGGCTCCTGATCGTCCTCATTACCGAGATCATTTACCTCAAGGACAACATGGGGGAGACCTATTTCCGGATGAATACGGTCTTCAAGTTCTACCTCCCCGCCTGGATCCTGATGGGGACGGCAAGCCTTGCCATCGTCGGGGAGTGGCTCCAGAGCGTCAGGGTAGGCCGACGCATGCCCGCCGGGATGGAGAAGGTATTGCCGGCCCTGGCCGTAGCGCTGCTCCTCGCCGCACCCTTCGCGATCAACGTCGGCTTCGGTTACGGGAGCCATACCCTCGACGGGGCGGCATACCTGGAAGGATCGCACCCGGGGGATGCGGCAGCGATAGCGTTCCTCCGGGATCTCCCGGGGAACCATATCATCATCGAGGCAGAAGGCGGAGATTACACCTACTACTCCCGGATATCATCGTTTTCCGGGATCCCGGGCATCATCGGGATGCCGTTCCACGAATACATGTGGCGGGGAGACGGAGGGCGTATAAGCGAGCGGAGCGCCGATGTGCGAACGATATACGAGCAGCCGTCGCGAACCGTCGACCTTGCGCGGGCGTACAACGCCACGCTCCTGTACGTAGGTGTCGAAGAGCGCGACCGCTACCGGGTATCGATCCCGGCGGATGCGCTCGAGCTCATATACGATGCCCGGGGAGTCCAGATCTACCGGATACCTGCATAATACCACCAGAGGCCACGCTCATGCGGCCAGGCGCAAAAATGATCGAACCGCATCCTCCCGTGGCGGGGCCAAATGACAAACCTTTATCACTCCTCCTATTGACATAATAGAGCGCATTCGATCAGCTACGCTACTGATGAATGATGACGGAGCAGAAAGAGCTGTTCCCGAAAGAGGTGAGTTATGGCAAAGGCATATGTAAAATTCGAGATTCCGGAAGAGATCCAGAATAAGGCCCTTGAAGCCCTTGAAATAGCCAGAGACACTGGTAAGGTGAAGAAAGGGTCCAACGAGGCAACAAAAGCAGTCGAGCGAAACATCGCCCAGCTGGTTCTCATAGGTTCGGACGTTGAGCCCGAAGAAATTGTAATGCATCTGCCGCCTCTCTGCGAAGAGAAGCAGATTCCTTTTGTCTACATCACGAAGCAGAACGATATCGGTTCCGCGAGCGGCCTCGAGGTCGGCTCGGCAGCCGCCGCTATCGTCAAGTCCGGCAAGGCAAAGGACCTCGTCGATGAGATCGTGAAGCAGATAGCTGCACTGAGAGCGTGAGGAGTTAGACATGGCAAACGACGGAACGCCCGCAGAAGTCATCGAGGTCATCGGCATGACCGGTATGCATGGCGAAGCCCAGCAGGTGAAGTGCCGGGTCCTCGATGGTCCGAACAAGGGGCGGATCATCACCCGCAACACCGTGGGCCCCATCAGGGAGGGCGACATCCTCTCGCTGCTCGAGACCGAACGTGAAGCCAAGAAACTCTCGAGGCGGTAACCATGGTCGATAGATACGTCTGCACTTTCTGTGGAGAACCCCTGGAGCCCGGCACCGGCAAGATGTTCGTCAAGAGGGACGGGACTGTCTACTACTTCTGCAGCAGCAAGTGCCAGAACAACTATAAACTCGGCCGGGTGCCGCGCCGGGTCGAGTGGACCGCGGCCGGACGGAAGGCCCGCGGCAAAGAGTGATCCAGCATGGATCGCACCTTTGTGATGATCAAGCCCGACGGCGTCCAGCGCGGACTCGTCGGGGAGATCGTCTCCCGGTTTGAGGCGAAGGGACTCAAACTCGCAGGGGCAAAAATCGAGATTCTCCCCGAGGAGCGGGTTATTGAGCAGTACCGTGAACACCTGGAGAAGCCCTTCTTCCCTGGCCTGAAGACCTACATCATGAGCGGCCCCTGCTTCCTGATGGCCTGGGAAGGAAAAGGTGCCGTCGCAGTCGCCCGCAGGATGATCGGCGCCACAAACCCTGCCGAGGCTGCACCGGGCTCCATCCGCGGCGACTTCGCTCTCGACATCGGGAGGAACGTTATCCACGGATCCGACTCACCCGAAAGCGCCGCACGTGAACTTGGCATCCACTTCCCGCCCGGCGAACTTCTTGAATACTCGAAGATCGACGAGCCCGTCCTCTACGAGTGAACGCCGGGGACCGCCGGATAGCGGCGAAAAACCACTTATTTTTCCCTCGAGTTTCTAACTGCGCAGCGGTGCTTGACTTCTCGCCCGGAAAAAAGGGGTGCAGGACGCAAAAGTCCGGACCTTTGCTCACAGACCGCCACGAGCACACATGTGGGGAGGAACTATCAGGCCGTGCGCTGTCGGGACCTTTCGGCGGGGAATGCCCCCTTCGAGTCGGATATCCGGAAAAACGGATCGTTTGTCCTGCCGGCAAACCACAAGTGCTAATATCGAACCTATCGCATATCTGATCACGAATGGTAGATCTCCTGAGTTTTGCGTTGCTGAGTTTCTCTTCGATCATTATCGTAGTGAACCCGCTCGCAGCCACCCTGCTCTTCGTCTCTCTCACCGGCACGATGGACAGGGCAGCAAAACTCAAGGTCGCACGCGATTCAAGCGAGTTCGCCCTGGTTGTCCTGCTGATATTCACCATTGCCGGCGGCTGGATCCTGCAACTCTTCGGTATCTCGATTGAGGCGTTCCGTATCGCAGGCGGCCTCCTCCTCTTCGGCATAGGTATGGACATGGTCTACGCAAAAACCTCGCGGACGCAGATGACCGCGACCGAGAAGTATGAAGGGCAGGACGCGGACGACGTCGCCGTCATGCCGCTTGCGATCCCGATGATCGCGGGGCCCGGCGCCATCACCTCCACGATCGTGCTTATGAACGAGGCGATGAGCATGAGTATCGCCGCAATCATCGTCGTGCCGCTCGCTGCCGGCACGGCCATCGGGATCACCTACTACATGATGCAACATTCAGATATCATCGTCCGGCGCATCGGCCAGCGAGAGTACCGGGCCGTCAACCGGCTGATGGGTATGCTTCTCATTGCGATTGCAGTACAGTTCATCCTCATCGGGATCAGGGCGGCGTTCCCCATACTCACCGGAGGCCCTGCATGACGCCTGATCTTACGCTTCCCGGAGTTGTCCTGATCAGCACCTGCATCATTGCCGGCGGGATCCTCATCGGAGCGCAGATATTCGCGGTCGTTGTCCCGTTCGCCTCCTACATCATGGTGGCACTCGCCGCTCTCGTCGTCCTCGGCGCCGCCGTGCTCGTTCTCTCCTCAAGGGCTCAGGAGAGAGTTCCATCCCGGCGATGACAAAGATAGCGCTTGCCCAGGTTGCAGGGGGCCGAGATGACCCTGCCGGAGTGCTCGATGCGGCCGGCCGGATGGCTGAGGAGGCCGCCGCGGCCGGAGCGTCGCTCATCTGTTTTCCCGAGCAGTTTGTGACCGGGTGGTCCCCGAGAGTCCCGCCAGGGTCCGGGGAGCCCCTGGGCGGCCCACACACTGCCGCATTTAGGCGGATGGCGAAGAAGTACGGCATCGCGGTCGTGGGATCGATCGTCGAAGAGGGACAGGGGCGCCGCCCCAAAAACACCACCGTGGTGCTCGGCGCAGGCGGTGAACTCCTCGCCGCCTACGCGAAAGTTCACCTCTTCTCTCCCGATGGGGAGGACTGCAACTACACGGCAGGCGACCGAATCGCCACCTTCGTCATCGACGGGACGACATTCGGGCTTGCGGTCTGCTACGACCTCCGGTTCCCGGAACTTTTCCGCATATACGCGCTTGCCGGTGTGGATTGCGTGCTGGTTCCGGCCGCATGGCCCTGCTGCCGACTGCACCACTGGAAGACCCTGCTCCCCGCACGGGCTCTCGAGAACCGGTACTATGTTGCCGGAGTCAACACAGCCAGCGGACCAGGCGAGGTTTACTGCGGCGGGTCGCTCGCCGCAGACCCGGACGGTGCCATCATCGCCCGGTGCGGGGCCGGGGAAGAAGTTCTCTTCATCGAACTCAACCCGGCAGCAGTTCGTGAGGCCCAAAAAAGTCTCCCTTCACTTTCAGACCGCAGAAGCGACCTTTATCACAGACTACTCTCTAAACTGTAGAGATATTCCATGCGGGGTGACCAGCACGTATCGCTCAGTCTCGCCACGGCAGGACTCCTCATCGCCCCCTGGGCTCCCGTCCTCGACCCGACCCTGATCGCTGTCCTCCTCTTCGGCACCTTCGTCGGGTCGCTTGCGCCGGACGCAGATGCCGTCGATGCGGCGATCTTCAACGGCCGGATCGGCGGGGCGAAGGGGAAGAGAGGACAGGTCTTGAACGGCCTTGCCGTGGTGCTTCCAGTCTTCGGCTATACCATCAGGTATCTCATCTACTACCCGCTCTCCCTCATATTCTCGCTGCTCCTCCGGAAGAGTTACCGGCACCGGCACCGGGGGCTGCTCCACTCGTTCGCGGGCGTCGGGCTGACCTCCCTGATCCTCTCCGGTTACCTGGCCCTCATACTCACCTGGCTCGAGTGGCCTCTCTCGCTCCTTCCCGCGTTTGGGTGCGCATTCTTTGCAGGGTGCGTTCTCCACCTCGTGGAGGACACCTGCACCCCGGCCGGCATCGCCTGGCTCTACCCCTTCTCCCGGCGGCGGATGGCAGGCCGCGTCAGGACGCAGGGGGACTTCGAGGTGCGCCCGACAGCATTCACTATCGTGCTTGCGGCAGCGGCGGGTGGGATGCTCATAGCGCCATTCGTGATCGCCACGACACCAGGGGAACTCGGGCGCCTCGCGCTCATCGGCACACCGCTCCTCTGGCTGCTCTTCATGCTCGTCTGCCGCGTCCGGCGCGAGCGGAACCGGTGATCGGCCCTGTCCTGCCCGGCCCCGATCCCGGATACCATATCTATACGTATCCGGGCGATCAACCATTTTTCCATGTACCGTCTCGTCTGCGTTCACTGTGGTGCAACCTACACACCGGACCAGATCATCTATACGTGCAACCGCTGTGGACACCTGCTGGCCGTCGAATACGACCTGGACGGCATCGATGTCTCCCGGGACGAATGGAACCGGCGCCCCCTCTCGGTCTGGCGCTACCGCGAGATCCTCCCGGTCCAGGGCGAACCGGTCACCCTCCAGGAAGGGGGCACCCCACTCTACCACTTAAAAAACATAGGGAAAGAACTGGGCCTCCCCGAACTCTACGCCAAGCACGAGGGGATGAACCCGACCGGCTCGTTCAAGGATCGCGGCATGACCGTGGGCGTCAGCATGGCCCGGGAACTCGGTATGACGACCGTCGCCTGCGCGAGCACCGGGAACACATCCGCAAGCCTCGCTGCCTACGCAGCGAAGGCCGGCATCCCCTGCGTCGTCCTCCTGCCTGCGGGAAAGGTTGCACTCGGTAAGGTCGCCCAGGCGCTGATGCACGGTGCCCGGGTCATATCCATCCGCGGCAACTTTGATCAGGCGCTTGAGATGGTGCACGAACTCTGCATCAGCCAGGGCCTCTACCTCTTGAACTCGGTCAACCCCTACCGTCTGGAGGGGCAGAAGACCATCGGGTTTGAGGCGATCGACCAGCTCGGCGGCGAGGTGCCGGACCGGATTGTTCTCCCTGTCGGAAACGCGGGCAACATCTCAGCGGTCTACAAGGGGCTCCGGGAACTCCAAGCCCTCGGGTTCATCGACCGGCTGCCGATGATGACCGGCATCCAGGCGGCCGGCTCGCAGCCGCTCGTGAAGGCGATAGCACAGAACCTTGAGGAACTGGTCCCGGAGGCCGCGCCCGAGACGGTTGCGACCGCTATCCGGATCGGCGCCCCGGTGAACGCAGAGAAGGCGCTCGTCGCCATCCGCGCGACCGGCGGGACGGCGGCGGCGGTGACCGACGATGAGATCCTTGCCATGCAGCGGGATCTCGCGAGGAAAGAGGGTATCGGGGTCGAACCCGCCTCAGCAGCCTCGGTCGCCGGAATACGGAAACTTGCCGAACTCGGCCTGATCGATAAGGATGAGCGGATCGTCTGTGTGGTGACCGGTCATCTCTTAAAAGATCCTGAGACAGTGATACGACAATGCGTTCCCCCCATCGAGATCGACGCGGACCTGCAATCGTTGCTCTCTGCCTTGCGCTGATACTGACCTGCACTCCGGCAGCGGCCGCGGAGGCCGCCTTCCGGGTACTGCCGGACAGCACCGCCTACGAGGCCTCGGTCCAGGTCACGGGGAGCGAGCATGCGTTCTGGAGCCCGGGCCTTATGGGAGAACGAGTCCCGCTCCAGGTCAAGGAGATCAAGGTGCTCGGCCCTTCAGGCCCGATCGAGTACCGGGATATGGGCAGAGGCACCATCACCTTCCCGGAGGGCAACTACACAATCACCTACCGGGCCCCCGTGCGGGATAACCACTTCGTGGCGGTCTTCGATGAACCGTATTCTGTAACGCTCGCCCTCCCCGAGGGGCTTGACGTCAAGAATCCGCTCATCGGGATGGTCAGCCCCGGTGGGCTCACATCCCCCGGGCCGAACGGGACCACGGAAGTCACCTGGGACCAGACGGCAGTCGTGGAGGTCCGCTTCTACACCCCCGAACGTGAGATCCTGCTCACCACCTTCGGCATCATATGGCTCGCGGTCGCGCTTGTCCTGATCCTTCCCCTCATCATCTCACGGAGGAAGGGGGGCGGATGATCGATATCGTCGCCGCATCGTTCCTTATCGGGCTCTCCGGGGCCGTGTCCCCCGGTCCCATGACAGCCTCGATCCTCGGTATCGGGTCGCGGCGGCCGGGGCCGTTCGTTGCAGGGCTGGTCGCGGGGCACGGCATCCCCGAGGCCGCCATGGTCGCGGCCATAGCCTTTGGCGTGCGCGACGTCCCGTACATCAATCTCGTCGCGCTCCTTGGGTCGGGTGTCCTGATCGTGCTCGGCATCGGGCAGTTCCTCCGCGCGGGAGACGCCGTCGCCGTGAACGAGGAAGCGGGGGTGCCGGTCGCCTTCGGGGTGGCCTGCACCCTCGGCAATCCCTACTGGTGGGTCTGGTGGCTCACGTTCGGCGTCGGATTTCTCGCGCTCCACCCCTCGTTTGCCGCGTTCTACGTCGGGCACATCGGTGCGGATATCGCCTGGCTCGGGCTCCTTGCCTTTGCAGTCTCACGGGGAGCAAATGTGCTCGGACATCATTACAAAAAAGTGGTGCAGGCGAGCGGACTCGCCATGGTAATCTTCGGGCTGTACTTTATTCTGACGATTCTTTTCGCTTGATGTCGATCCCGAACCGCTCGGCGTTGGCATCAGCGATCGCCTGAATATTTGCGATGACATCATCCCGCCGGGCGGGCTTGAAGAGGTGCCGGAAACGCTTCTGCTTCGCGAGGTACTCCTCGACCGGTTTTCGCCTCACCTTCTTCGCCTTCACCACCTTGCCGTCGACCATCTCGTAGTTCACCCAGAGGCCGGTATCGATGGCGAGCTTGGCCATGGCAAGCGTCTCGCCGGACTCAAAGCCCCACCCCGTGCAGCAGGGGGTATGCACCTGGATGTAACAGGGTCCGGGGGTGTTGATCGCACGCTCGACTTTCTGGACGAAGTCGTTTGGGTAGGCGATCGAGGCGGTTGCCACGTAGGGCGCACCGTGAGCAGCGAGGATAGCGGGCATATCCTTCTTCGGGAGCGGGTTGCCACCGGGAGCGCACGCCCCCGGCGGGCTCGTGGTGGTGCTTGCGCCATACGGCGTGGCACCCGACCGCTGGATACCCGTGTTCATGTAGGCCTCGTTGTCGTAGCAGATGTAGGTGATATCATGGCCCCGCTCGAAGGCGCCGCTGATGCAGAGCACGCCGATATCGAACGTGGCTCCATCGCCGCCGATACAGACAACCTTCTCGCTGCGTCCCTGCCGTTTCAGCGACGCCTCGATGCCCGAAGCAACCGCCGCAACGTTCTCGAAGAGCGAGTGGATCCAGGGGACCCCCCATGCGGTCTCCGGATAGGGCGTGGAGAAGACCTCCATGCACCCCGTCGCGGAGGCAATGATGACATTCTTCCCGGTCGCCTTGAGGAGAAGACGGGCCGCAAGCGCGGGTCCGCACCCTCCGCACGCCCGGTGCCCGGCCGAGAAGAGTTCGCATCCCTGCTCTACTTCAGCCATTCAGAGCACCTCCGTCCGTAATCCGTAAAACATATCTCCTTTCCCCTTCTCGGCAAGATCGACGACCGCGGCGACATCTCGCTTCCGCACGTCGCGGCCGCCAAGAGCGATGATGTAATCGTAGACGGCCGCACCGGAACCATAGAGCGCCGCTTTAACCTCGGTGCCAACTGCTCCGCCGCCGCCGAGCGATATATTCTTGTCGAGCACCGCTACCGTCGAGACCCCACTGAGCGCATCCGCGATCTCAGGGCCCGGGAACGGCCGGTACGTCCGGATCTTTAAGAGTCCCACCTTCTTCCCGGCATCGCGCATCTCGTCGATGGCATCCTTTGCCGTGCCGCAGATGGAGCCCATGGCGACGAGCGCGGTATCGGCATCCTCGAGGCGGTAGCCCTCCACGAGAGCGGAGTAGTCCCTGCCGAACTGCTCGCCGAATTCGCGTCCTGCCTTGATGAACGACTCTTTGGCGCGGTACAGTGCCCGGTCGGTCTCGTACCGGAACTCCGTGTAGTACTCGGGCGTCGCGTACATCCCAAAGCTCAGCGGCTTTTCGGCATCCAACCGCTGGTAGGGCGTAAAGGCAGGCAGATAGGCGTCCACCTCCTCCTGACCGGGGAGGGCGACCGGCTCGTAGGTGTGCGAGAGGATGAACCCGTCGAAACAGACAAACGCCGGCAGGAGGATATCGTGGTCTTCGCAGACCTTATAGGCGATCATGTGGAGGTCCACAGCCTCCTGGTTATCCTCCGCGTAGAACTGCAGCCATCCCGAGTCACGCAGGGATATCGAGTCCTGCTGATCGTTCCAGATCGAGAGCGGCGCGCCGAGCGAGCGGTTCGCGATCGTCATCACAATCGGCTGGCGCATCCCCGCCACGTTGAAGCAGACCTCAAACATCAGGGCGAGGCCCTGGGAAGTCGTTGCCGAGTAGACCCGGGAGCCTGCCGCGCTCGCGCCGAGGCAGGCGGAGAGGGCCGAGAATTCACTCTCGACCGTGATGTATTCGGCATCGAGTTCGCAGTTCGCCACCATCTGGGCAAGATCTTCGACGATGTGTGTCTGCGGCGTGATCGGATAGGCGGCAATCACCTGCGGGCGGCAGCGTTTCACGATCTCGGCCACCGCATGTGACCCTTCCATAAACTCCAGCATTATTTCTCCTCCTTCTCCATCCGGATTGATTTCTTCGGGCAGACTTCTTCGCAGATGCCGCAGCCCTTGCAGTAGTCGAGGTCGGGCTCGAACGTGCCCTCCTCTGTCTCATGGACGCACCCTTCCGGACAGACCATAGCACACATGCCGCACCGGCTGCATGTCTCAGGATCAAAGACCGGTTTGAAGACCCGCCAGGCGCCTGTTTTATTATCGAGCGCTCTCCCCGGAGGCGCGGCGCAGCCGACCCGCAGTGCCATTATACGGCACCCCCGATCAGGTTGTATGCGCGCTCGGCTGCCCTGACGTTCTTATCGGCCATGCTCCCGGAGAATCGGTTCCGCAGTGCGTGTTCCAGAGGTTCCAGCTGGATCTCGCCGGTGGCTGCGGCGAAAGCGCCCATCAGGGTCGTATTGGTGATGGGCACACCCAGTTCTTCGAGCGCAATAGTGGTCGCATCGATGGCGTAGACCTTCACGCCCTCCGGGACGCTGGCTTCGAAGTCGGGTTTCTCAGTGTTAACGATGGCGATGCCGCCTGCTTTCATGCCCATAAAGACATCTACATCCCCGATCAGGGTCGGGTCCTGCACGATGATGTAGTCAGGCTCGTACACCTGGCTCCGGAGCCGGATCTTCGCATCACTGAAGCGGACAAACGCCTGCACCGGGGCGCCCCGCCGCTCCACGCCGAAGGCCGGGAATGCCTGGGCATACGCGCCACCCTCAAATGCTGCGAAAGCAATGAGCTCGGCGGCGGTCACGGAGCCCTGACCGCCCCTGCCATGAATGCGTAACTCTCTCAAACAAAAACCCCTTTTAATCTTAATGATTAATAATATAAATACACCGGCACTTTACCCGCCGCCGGCACATGGCGCGAACCTGCCCGGAGCAGCACAAGATCATACTGCACCCGGGAGTCTGCGGACCTCCGCTCCGCCACGGGTCAAAACAATAGTCTCTTATCGGACGGGGTGCAAATCAGGTTGAGTAAACTAGATCCATTCAACAAAAGCAGAAAGTTAACAAAAGAGGTCTGTGCCATGAAGAGTTTTGTATCCAGCGGCAGGATGCTGGTCTGCCTGATCTGCATCTTTGCCGTGCTCTGTGTTGTGCCCGCCTGGGCGGGCGACGTCGCCGTCTCCCGCAAGGTCGACCCATCTTCGGTCCCCGTCGGCGGCGAGGTTCTGGTGACGCTATCGATCGGCGGCATGGGTGCCGGGGGGATCGTCGAGACGATACCGGAAGGTTTTACGTTTCTCAAGGCCTCCTGCCCGGCGGATGAGTATCGTATCTCCGGGCAGAAACTGACGTTCGCGGTGATTAATGAGCCTGAGATCACCTACCGGGTCCGGGCAGAGACCGGAGGCTCCCGGACGTTTACCGGAACATGGAACGATGCCGTCGGTAAGAAGGAAGGAACGATTCCCCCGACTACGATAAACGTCGGGTCCGGAGCGGCGGCCGGCGCCGCACCCGCGGACACCCAACAGGCGGCACCGGCCCCAACCCGCGCGGGATCCGACGCGTGGGCATGGACCGTCCTGACCCTTGCAGCCGCGGCCATCGTCGTCGCAGGGAAGAGGCGGTGACTGCGTTCCCCTTATTTTATCTTTGCGGGGCTCATCGGCGGCGCGAGCGGGAAGACCCCCTGCGCAAGCGGGGGGTTGTTCACCATAACCCACGATGCAATCTATGATTACGCAGACCAACCACGTCCGATGCTCGTCCAAGCGGCAGTATCGGATGCCCGGTACCTGCGCAGGTGCTCGAAAAACCTGTACGCCACCGGTCAATGGTTCTTCGAGAACGGTACGTTTCTTAAGTACCAGAACTATCGTCTCTGCAAGACCAACGAGAACCACACGATCCTGCAGGCCGCGACCACCCGGTGAACACCATCAAATTTATCTTTATAAACACCCCATACCCCAATTAAGAGAAGTGAATCGAAATGCAAATTACATTCAAAACGTTCTACGAAGACGGATGTTGGTGTGCCTGCGGCATAGAAGCCGATATCTTCACTCAAGGTAGAACCATCGAAGAACTGATCAAAAACATCGATGAAGCAGTCTCCTTGCATTTTGAAGATGAAATCAATGCCGGAGAGCAAATCACAGTCTTATCACACATAACCTTCCGAGCGGGTTCCGTTGCCGAAGTCTCCGGTTGTTAATGGCCTCAAAGTCATAAAAATGCTCAGAACCCTTGGGTATCAATTTTCAAGACAACGAAGCAGCCATGTAACAATGACCAAACAAACAGGGGATGGAAATCATTCCGTAACTGTACCACTCCACGAAAGCCTTAAAATTGGGGTCTTAAACGACATACTGGATCGAGTATCAAAAAGGAATAATATCCCAAAAGAAAAACTTGTTGAAATGCTTCGATAATATTCTCTCTTCTGAATGTTCTTTTTGTCACGCCGTCGTCTCTTCCACCCAGTGGCCCGGCCGCTCCTCGACCATCGCCGGCGCCGCGGGGAAGACCGGGCTCTCCAGGGGCTCGGGGGTTTCCCGGACCGGGACGGCAACGAGCCTCCGGGTGTAGGGGTGCGAGGGGCGATCGAGGACATCGGCGGTCTTCCCGATCTCCACGATCCTCCCTTCGAGCATGACGGCGACGCGGTTGCTTATCGCCCTGATGACCCCGAGGTCGTGCGATATGTAGAGGCAGGACATATGGTACTCCTGCCCGAGGTCGCGGATGAGGTTGAGGATCTGGGCCTGAACCGAGACATCCAGGGCCGATGTGGGTTCGTCGGCAACGATAAACTCCGGCCTGAGCGCGAGGACGCGGGCAAGGACCACCCGCTGGTTCTGGCCGCCGGAGAGTTCGTAGGGCCGGCGGTTCAGGTGCTCCTCGTTCAGCCCAACCTCCTCGACCAGTTCCCGTACCCTCCGGTCGATAGCGGCCCGGTCCCCCATCCGGTGAATCTTCAGGGGTTCCGCAACGCTCTCACGGACACGCATACGCGGGTTGAGGGAGGCATAGGCGTCCTGGAAGATCATCTGCATCCGCGGCCTGAACCGCCTGAGATCGCTCCTGGAGAGGGCGGTGATGTCGGTCCCGTTGACCACGACACGACCCTCGTCCGGCTCGATGAGGCGAAGGATCGAACGGCCGAGCGTCGTCTTCCCGCACCCGCTCTCGCCGACGAGACCGAGGGTCTCGTCCTCCTCAACCTGGAACGACACGCCGTCCACCGCCCTGACTACCCTCCGGCGGATGAAGCCTGTCGAGAAACTGGTCCTGATATTGTTAACCTCGATCATAAAGCATACACCGTGCATAATGCCCGGGCCCGACCTCGACGAGCCCGGGATGTTCTGATTTACAGTCTTTCGTCGCGCACCGGGGTGAGAACCGGCAGCCGGGCGGCGGGGTGATGAGCGAGGGCGCCGAACCCGGGATCGGCCGCATTCCCCGTTCCGGGAGAGAGGCAAGGAGGCCACGGGTGTACGGGTGTGCCGGATCCGAGAGGACCTCTCCCGCCGCCCCAATCTCGACGATCTCTCCCGCGTACATCACCGCAACCCGCGTGGCGAGGGTTGCCGCGGCCTCGATGTCGTGGGTGATGAAGAGCACGGAGCGGTCCCGGTTGACCTCCGCGAAGAGATCGATGATCTCCCGTTTGGTCACGGCATCCAGCCCTTTCGTGGGTTCGTCCGCGATGAGCAGGGAGGGGCTGCACGCGAGCGCCATGGCGATGAGCGCCCGTTCCCGCATCCCCCCGCTGAACCGGTGGGGATATTCGCGGGCCATCACGGCCGGGTCGGGGATCCTGACGGCATCGAGCAGCTCCACCGCCCGGTGCCGGGCTTCTGACCCTTTCAACCCCTGATGAAGGGTGGCCGCCTCTGCGATCTGGTCGCCGACCGTATACACAGGGTTTAAGGAGGTGCCTGAGTTCTGGAGGACAACACCGATCTCCCGCCCCCGTACTTTCCGCATCTCGTCTTCCGGCAGGGAGAGGAGGTCGCGGCCGCGGTAGCGGATCTCCCCCTCGATGACGGTGTTCGGCTGGAGGAGACGGAGGATCGCCATGCCGAGCACGGTCTTCCCGGACCCGGTCTCACCGATGAGGCCGAGGATCTCCCGGTGGTATAGCTCAAGGTCCACGGTATCGGAAGCCCTGACAAGCCCATCCGGGGTTGGAAACCCGACCTTGAGTCCCCTGACTTCAAGCAGTGCCGCGTTCATGCCGTCACACCCTCATTAACCGGAGCCTCGGGTTGATCTCGTCTTCACAGGCATACCCAAGCCACGCAAGGGCAAGGGAGATGAGCGTCACCGCCAGGCCCGGCGGTATCAGCCACCACCAGAGGCCGAGGATCATCGCTCCATTCTGGCTTGCCCGGTTGATCATCTGACCCCAGTCCACAACGCTCGGGTCTCCTATACCGAGGAACCCGAGGCCGATACCGATCAGCATGAAGTGCTGGGCTGAAATCACAAATTTGACGCCTGCCAGGGGGAGAACGTTCGGGAGGATGTGCCGTGCCATGATATAGCCGTCACCGGCGCCGAGTGCTTTTGTCCCGGTGACGAAGTCGGCGACCGCGAGGGAGAGAACCTGCGACCGGATCACCCGCACTCCCTGAAAACTGCCGAGGAGGCCCATGAGGACTGCGGTGATGTAGATCCCCGGCCTGAAGAACGTCGTGAGGATGAGAAGGAGCGGAAAGATCGGGATGGTCATCGCTACGTCGATGAGACGCATGACGGCTTCGTCGACCATTCCCCCGTAATACCCCGAGACGATGCCGACGGCCGTGCCGATGACGACCGTGACGGCGGCTCCGATAAACCCGAGGAGGAGCGTCGCCCGCGTGCCCCATATGAGCCTGCTGAAGATGTCCTGGGCGAGATCGTTCGTCCCGAGCAGGTGTTCCGGGTCAGGGGGGCAGAGCGGCGCGCCCGTGATTGCGTGAGGGTCGTAGGGCGCGATCACGGGGGCCAGGAGAGCGACCGCACAGTAGGCGAGGATGATGCCGATGCTGGCGGCAAGGACGGTCCTCTTAGCCATTGTCGCCCACCTGCACGCGCGGATCGACGAGGGGGTAGATCAGGTCGGCGGCGATGTTCGCCGCGATGACGAGGAGCGTATCGACGAGCAGGATCCCCTGGAGCAGGGGTAGATCCCGGACGGCGAGGGCTTTGTAGGTGAGCATCCCGAGGCCGGGCCAGGAGAAGATCGTCTCGACGAAGATGCTCCCGGTGATCATGCCCGCGCACTCGAGCGTGATCATCGTCACCATCGGGAGCATGGCGTTCTTCAGAGCATGTTTCCTGAGGATCGTCAGTTCGTCAAGCCCCTTTGCCCGGGCGGTGACGATGTAGTCTTCTCCGGCGGTCATGAGCATGGAGCTCCGCATGAGGTAATAAGTCCCGGTCACCGAGAAGAGGAAGAGCGTCAGGATCGGGAGGACGGCGTGGTTTGCCACGTCAAGCGGATCGATCCCGGTGATGAGGGCGCCGGTGTCGACATACCCGCCGAGCGGGAAGAGGTTGAGGTAGTAGGCGAATATGATGAGGATCATGAGGGCGAGCCAGTATGAGGGGATCGCCCGGATGAAGATCATCCCGTTCAGAAGCGCGATGTCGGTCTTCGACCCGCGCTTCCAGCCCGAATACGCGCCTATGCCGATCCCGGCAAGGGTGGCAAGGGCCGTCGCGGGTACGAGGATCACCATCGTCCAGACAAGTTTCTCACCGATCACGGTGAGAACCGGGACCTTGTAGATGAGCGAGTATCCCCAGTTCCCCCGGAAGGCGTCGAGGAGGTAAAGGACGTACTGCTCGAGAATAGGCCTGTCCAGACCGTATACATGATTGAATGCTTCAACGACATCCGGGGGGGCGTAGCGATAGATCGTTTCTAAGTACATGGTGATGTAGTCGCCGGGCATGAGGCGGAGGAGGATGAACATGATGGTGACGCTGATGCAGAAGGCTGCAACCGAAGTGAATAGCCGTTTGATGATGTATACGCCGTTCATGATCGGGCTCTTCAGGAGAGAACAGGTTTCAACCCTTACGCGAGGGTCTTATCGCCAGAGGCGCACCTGTTGAGAGATTCGGTATCTCAAAGAGTGCTTTACGCGCCCATTCCCGGGGAGAGCGGAAGGCCGCCCGTCTCAACGGGCGGCCTTCGGGGGAGGAAAGGCCGAAGCGCATCGTATCTATGCGATTCTCTTCCCCGGGGCTCGGCCCCTGCAGGGGCCGGGGGGCCGGGGCCCCGCCGCAATGGCGGGGGATCATGCCCTCCGCCCCACGTCCGCACTCGCCGGTTTGACGTCGCTGAAGAGGCGGATGTTTCCACCGCCGCCGAGCAGGGCGGAGTCCCACCCGACGAACCGGTCCGACCGGTAAGCCATAAAGGCGTCCTGGGAGAAGACCGGGATACAGGGTACTTCTTCGGCAAGGATCTCCTGCAGCTGGAAACCGATCTCCTTTCTCTTCCCGGGATCGGCCGTGCTCTTCAGTTGCGCGATGAGGCTGTTGAACGTGGCGTTGTCGAAGTGGTAGAAATTCTCGCCGAGCGGGCTTCTCTGGAAGTTGTCCAGGCGGTCGATGTCTTCATGCCAGCGTCCGGGCATGCCGTCGAAGTGGACGGCTGTCTTTGCAATCCAGTCCAGGTAGACCGAGTCGTCCACCTGGGGGGTGTCGGCGATCTTTATGCCGAGTTTCCCTTCCCAGTCCTCTTTGAGCACGGCCACGACCTTCTGGTCGACGGCGTTCATGGACGCCTTGCCGGCGAGCGGGATCGTGATCTCGACCGGTTTTCCATCGGGGCCGAGGAGAACCGGCCTTCCGTCCTTCTCGGTCAGGTTAAAACCAGATCCGGCGAGCTGCCTCTTCGCCTCCGCGATATCGTAGTTGAACCTGTTGTTCGTAGCGGGGTTGATCTGGTCGCCGGCAAGCGCCGGTATGAGGAAGACCGTCTCCGTCGGACGCGCTCCCTCACCGACAAGCCAGCATATCCTCTCCCGGTTTACAGCATGACTCAGGGCGTGACGGAATCCGGGGATGTTTACCGGGTAGACATCGGACGTAAACGCCACCTCGAATGCCTGCCCGCCCGAGGGGATCCGGGATATACCGATGCCGGGGGCGTTCTTGAGAGATTCAGCCTTTCTCGGGGATAGCCCGAACTCTCCGCTGATAAAATCCACGTCCCCTCTCTTGAGGGCAAGGATCTGCGCGTCTTCGTCTTCGTAGTTCCTTGTGACGATATCGCGTACGTAGGGCTTCTCGCCGTGGTAACCCTCATACGCAGTCACCTTTGAGAGGGTGCCGGGGATGGTCGATCCGTAGGCGAAGGGGCCGGTGCCGATATGCGCCGTGTCAATGTAGGTGGAAGGGAGATTGATATCTTTCCAGATGTGTGCGGGGAAGACCGCGATGCCCGGGCCGGTTGCGAGGGTCTCCGGGAAGAGCGGTGCGCAGGATTTCATGTGGAAGATGACCGTATGATCGTCAGGGCACTCGACCGATGCGACACCTTTCAGGATCGCCGAGTTCACCAGGTACGCACCGGCCTCCGGAGCGTCGGCGTTCCCGTGATCCCGGAAGTACTCGTAGGTGAACTGCACGTCCGCCGAGGTGAAGGGGGTGCCGTCGTGCCAGGTGGCGTCCTTTACGAGGTGGAATGTCCAGGTCATGGCGTCGTCCGAACACTCCCATCTCTCTGCAAGCCAGCCAAGGCACTCCTTGGGCCCGCCCTCCTTCGGGCGGAGTTTGGTCACGAGCCCCTCGTAGATGAGAGAGTCGGCGGGTACCCCTTTCTGGTCGATATAACTTGTAGCCGGGATGAGGTATCTATCCCCCGCGACAGCGACGACCAGCTGTCCGTAGGGCAGGTGCAGGCAGTTGTGGGCGGCGAGGGAGAGTTCGTCCGCATTGAGACGATCGGCGGTACCCAGGTAGTCCAGGATCGCCGTCGAGAGTTCTTTCTCTGAGACGATGGTGTCACCGTCCGTGTCGCCCGGGATGCCCGCCGTAACCGGCACGCAGCAGACGAGGAGGAGGACGGCACAGCAGACCAGGATCTTTTGTATGTAGCGTCCCGTCATGCTTATCCCTGCTTCTTATATCGGATTGACCAGAGCACGACACCGAGCAGGGCGAGCGGGCCCATACTACCTCCGGGGGCGAGCGGCTGCGTTGCGGTCTCCTGTGCCGGCGAGGCTCCGGCGGCGGGCTGCGCCTCTGCGGCGGCGGACCCCGGGGGCTCCTGGCTGTAGATCCTGACTTCACTCACCCATTTGGGGGAAGTGCCGGCGGTCGAGGGATAACTGCCGCCGAAACTCCAGTATTTCTTATCCCAGCATTCTTTCATGTCGTTGTTCCCGAAGACGTGCCAGCCCCAGGGGTTTGTGGAGGTGTCGGCAAAGAAGATCAGACGCATGCCGGCGACATACCCGGTATCGGGGTAGCCCTGGCCCTGCTCCTTTCCTTCCTCGGTATCAGGGCCGGAACCTTCGCCGCTGTACCAGCAGATGACGGCCGGGCCCTGGCGCGGGTCGGGCTCGTAGATGATCGAGTAGGGGAACGTCTTTGTGTAACCGTCCCTGCTGAGGAGTTTGATCTCGTCGCCTTCTACGGCTCCGCCGATGTGGTTGCAGATATCTTTGAGGTCGGTCCCCTTGACCGCCCCGAAGTCCGCCTTGTAGAGGACGCTCATCCTGACATCCTCGCCCGGATTCCAGCCGTCGTAGGGTTTATCGGGGTGGACCTTCTCCCATTCCCCCTCGAAGACCGGGCCCTGGTGATAGTAGCGGGTGACGCCGTCACCCTGGACCGGGAGGTTCTTCTCCAGCCAGTGGTAGTCGACGGTCATCTCGTTTAAGATGGTTGTTCTGTCGTTTGCATACTTTACGATGCGGAGCTCGGTGGTCCCCGACTCCGCCGCCAGCACCGGCGCTGCCAGCACGGCGGCTGCCAGCATCAGCGCCACAAGGGGTATGATAACTTTTTCCAATCGTCTCATAGGGTCAACTCACGTTTGTCAGGCTTTCGGAATTTTTGATGCGTTCGATGAATATACTGGAATGCGTTATTCCCGAGTAAATATTTACCCATTTACTTTGCAAAGATATAAATTATGTTAATTTAAAGTAAACCGCGTTCAGTTTCCGGCGACGGCGATCTGCGGCACACCTCCAGGACGTCTCTGCCGGGAGGGGTGTCCCCCTCCCGGGGTGTGATACCTGGAGGAGAGCCGCGTTCGCGATCCGACACGAGGTATGGTTCGACTCTCCCCAAACGTGCGTAAGAGGGGTCTGAACCATACGGATTTCTCCCGGGCGGCTTCCTCACGGAGCCCCCGGATCTTTCAGTCCACCCCTGGGGAGGTCTGCATGACATTCGGCGATCGCATACGGCAAGACGGTCACGTCCCCGATCGTCCTTGACCCGTATTCCCCCACCACCTTCACCGTGTAACTGCCGATGTCGAGGTAGTGGAAGGTGTGGGGCGTCTTCTCCCCGGTGTCCCGGCCGTAGAGGTGTATCTCGGCACCCGGCGGCGTGCTCGAGACATTAAGCGATCCCCAGGTGTAGGGTTTGAGGATGACCTTCACCGTGGCGTCGCAGGCGTCCCCACGGTCGTCTGTCAGGTGGAACTCCTGTTCTGCCGGGATATACCCCGGCTTTGAGACAAGGGCCAGGTGCTTTCCTTCCGATATGTTCTTGATGACGTACGGCGTGGCAAAGCCTGTCTGGAACCCGTCGATAGCTATCGCCGCACCCGACGGCACCGATGTCACGAGAACGCTGCAGGGTGCATCCGAGAACGCGGCGTTCACGGTATCGTTCGACTCGACGGTGGCGGGTATCCTGTAACTCCGGTAACTTCCGGCGTCGTCGCGGATGGTGATGTACGATCCCCCGACCCCCCTGATATCGACCTTCTTCGGGAGCCGGTCGCCCAGGTACCTGCCGTTGATCGAGAAGGGTTTCTTCGCATACTCATCCGACTCGAGACGGATCGAGCGCACCAGATCCGCGTTGCCGCTCGTGAACGTCACCGGGGTTATGCTGTTCTTCTCAACCCAGGCCTGCTCTCTAGCGGACTTGAACGCGATCTTCGTCTCCTGCACCTTGATGGTATGCCGCCCCTCCTTCAGCCCGTAGATGACCACAGGAGTCTTCTGGTTCGCCTTGTAGTTGTCGACGCGGATCTCCACGCCGTCCGGGAACGATTCGACGTAGACGCCGCCGTAGTGGTTCTGGTCCCAGTCGGGGAGCGGACCCGGTGAGGCGGCCCCCGGAAGTTCGAACAGGATCTTGTCGTCGCGAACGAGCGCGATCACCCGTTCCTCAGGTCCGCCGCTGTCCGTGTACACCCGGACGGTATGGTTGCCGCCCGAAAGCGACGCAAAGGCTGCCGGTGTCGTCTTTCCGGTATACTCTCCGTCGATGTCGACGAGTGCGCCCGGCGGGTCGGAGAGGACCGAGAGGGCAAACTGCATCCGGGTGATATCGACGGTTGGTACCGGCGCGGGTGCTGCCGGCACCGGGTCGGGGGTGAACACGGGCTCCGGCACCGGGGGAGAACCGGCGGGGATGATCCCGACCAACACAAAGAACGCCATGACGGCGTCGAGCAGCCCTGTGAACGGGGCAGACGCCGCCGCGATATGCCCGAAGGCGAGCATGAGCGGGTTTTCCGTGGTTCCGTCAGTTTTTCCCGGCGCACCCGAGACTGCCGGGGTGCCGGTCTTCACCGGGGTCGCCGCGGCGGGGGTGGGTTCGGCCTTCTTCCCGGAGATTGCAAAGAGGGAGAAGCCAGGGGAAGTGGCCTCGTAGGTGTGGGTCTCGTTAGCGGTGCCGGTCCACCGGGTTTTAAGGGGGGTCCAGGTCTTGTTGTACCGGTACAGGGTGAGGTCATTGATATCGATCCGGTTCTCCCGTATCCAGGTGTCGGGGACGCTGAACCGGATCACAGCCTCGTCGATGGTGGCGTTTCCGTCGCCGGGGGTGAAGGTATAGTACCGATAGACCTCTCCCGGCGGTTTGGGGATCTCTTCGGGCAGGCCGGTTGGTTCGCAGGAGATAGTCAGGTTCTCCGGGATCTCCGGCGCGGAGACGACGATCTCTTCGATGTCGGGCACCCCGGGCCGGAAGGTTCGGTTCTCAAGGATTTCCTCGCTGAATTCATCAGGTGTTGCGGTGGTGTTCTCGGGAACCGGCGTGGTGGTCTCGGATGAATCGGAACCCCCGCCGCTGCCCGATACACTACCCGAACCCGCCGTGATGTATTTCTCCCTGGTTATGCTGTTGCTGCCGCCGGCGGGGTAGGTGACCGTCAGGGTGACGGTGTAGGTGCCCGCTGTCTCGTAGGTGTGGTCCGGGTTCTGTTCGTCGGAGGCCTCGCCGTCGCCGAAGTCCCACTCCCATGCAGTCGGTTTCCCGTCGGAGGTGTCGGTAAATTTGACGGCGAGCGGAACGGCGCCTGAGGTGACGCTGGCTGTGAAGTCTATGATGCCGGCGGTCACCGTGGTCTCCGTGCTGTCGCTCCCGGCGACGTTCGTCACGGTGAGGGTGACGTCGTAGGTGCCCACTTTCTTGTAGGTGTGGACCGGGTTCTGCTCGGTCGACGTAGCGCCGTCACCGAAGTCCCACTCCCATGCGGTCGGGCCGTTTTCGGAGGTGTCGGTGAACCTGACGACGAGCGGGATCGCGCCTGAGGTCACGTTCGCGGTGAAGCCGGCAACCGGCTCTTCCGGGGGATCCTCCTGGCTGTAGATCCGGATCTCGTTGACCCATTTGCCGGAGGTGCCGGCGGCGGACCAGTAGTCCCCGCCCTTGTTCCAGTAATCCTCATCCCAGCACTCCTTCATGTCGTTGTTCCCGAAGATGTGCCAGCCCCAGGGGTTCGTGGTGTTGTCGGCGAAGAAGATCATGCGCATCCCGATGACATACCCGGTGTCCGGGTAGCCCTGGCCCTGCGCCTCCTGCGCGTCGGGGCCGGAGCCGTTGCCGCTGTACCAGCAGAGGACGGCCGGGCCCTGCCGCGGGTCGGGTTTGTAGATGAACGAGTAGGGGAAGGCCTTCCGCCACCCGTCGCTGCTGCAGATGGCGATATCGTCGCCCTCTTCGGCGCCGCCGATGTGGTTGCAGATGTCGACGAGGTCGGTCCCCATCACCGCCCCCAGGTCGGCCTTGACCAGCATGCTCCGCAGGACATCCTCGCCCGGGTTCCAGCCGTCGTAGGGCTCACCGGGGTGGGTCTTCTCCCAATCCCCTTCGAAGACCGGACCCTGGTGATAGTACCGGGTGACGCCGTCGCCCTGGACCGGGAGGTTTGCCTTCAGCCAGTGGTAGTCGACGGTCGTCTCGTTCAGGACGGTTGTCCTGTCGTTTGCGTACTTTGCGATACGAAGCTCGGTGGTCCCCGCAGCCGCCATTACCGGCGCCGACAGCACGGCGGCTGCCAGTAGCAGCACCACGAGAGCGATGATTATCTGATCTGGTTGTTTCATGGGATTCAACTCACGCCTTCGGGTAGATGGGATCTTCAAGCGATGCCGGGATACGTTGCCCGGGAAGTAAATATGTTTGTTTTTACTTGATTGATTTATAAACTATATTAGGTTAAATAACTCATCAGGAACTTCGTACGCTGCGTCTACGGCGCTCTTTACCCCCGGAGAGGATCGGAGACAGGGTGACGGCCTCCTGCCGGTAACCCCGGGAGGAGGAGCCCTGAACGCCGGTTAACCGGGAGCCCCCTGCCGGAGGGGGCTCCCGCACGCCGTCACCCAGCGTCGTGAGGTTACTTCCTCGTGAAGAAGACGTATCCTGCCGCCGCGATGATGACGATAGCAACGGCGACGAAGGCCAGCGTCGTCACGGGGAGGCCTTCGGCGGGCGGCCCTTCGACCGGCGGTTCTGCCGGCGGGGTCGTCATGCCCGCCACGGGCGTTGTCGTCGTCCCGGTAGGTCCGGAGGTTGGTTCGCCGGTGGCCTTCCCGGTTACCGTGATGGCGAAGAGACCGAACGCGTCGGCGCCGGCAGAGAAGATTGCGTCGCCGCCCTCTTCGCCGAGCACCTCGACCTGGATCTCCCGCCACCCATCAGTGGTGTGCCTGAAGAGCCCGACCTGGCTTCCGGTGCATCCCTGCGCCGCGAGCCAGGCAGTCGGCACTGCGAACTGGATCTGGAGGGCGCTGAAGTTCCCGGCTGCCGCTTTGTGGAGGTTGGTCTCGATGTACTGGTAGACCGTGCCTGCCGGGGCTTCGGTATCCCGCGGGAGCGAGCCCTTTTCCACGGTCACCACGACTTCTTTGACGTCACCGTCCGCGGTGAGGGTGATCGCCGTGATTGCCGTCCTGTCCATCGGGAAGGTGACGCGATCGCCGAGCTTGAGGTTGCTTGCCGCACCGACCGATGCCTGGGAACTGCCGCCGCTGCTCCTAGATGGGGCGGGGGCCGGCGCGGGGGCGGCTACGGCACCGAGCGCGAACGCGGAGAAGCCCTCCGGCGAGACGGCCGTAAAGACCATCATGCCGTTCTCCATCCCTTCGTAGGTTGTCTCCAGCACCGAGCGGTTGCCGTCGTCGCCCAGCCGGAAGATCTTGATGGCTTTGATGCCGCCGTTTGCGGCCACCCAGCCGGGCGAGACCGTCAGCCGCAGGACGGCGTCGCGGATGGTATCCGTGGGGGTGCTCTTGTTGAAGTAGACCGCGTAGGCGATACCGGCGATCTCGGAGCCCTCGTCCTGTGCTGCGAGGGCGAACGCGGTCTTCGTCGCGTCGCCCGGCTGGTCGTAGATCGTCGTCGTTATCCCGAGGGCGGGGTCGTAGTTGTCCATCTCGGCCGTAAAGGAGACCGAGATGTTGCCGGCGCTGCCGACCGTGGCGTTGACGGGGGTGGACTCCAGGTGGACGCCGGTGACGTTGCCGGTGACGTTGCCGGTCGAGGCGTTGTCGATGAGCCCTTCGGTCTTGATGGTGACGGTGAGGCCGCCGGTCTGGAGGTGGATGTCGTTGCCGGTGACATTGAGCCCGGCGGTGGCGTTGATGGTCACCTGCTGGCCGCCGGCCCCGGTGGTGACGTTGACTGCATCACTGTTGAGGGTGAAGTTCTCCTCCGCCTTCGGAGCCGGCGGGACGTCCCGGGTGGTGACGACGCCAGTCGCGCTGCTGCTCCCGCCGGTGTTCGCGACCGTCAGGGTGACGGTGAACCGGCCGACCTGAGTGTAGGTGTGGACCGGGTTCTGTTCAGTCGATGTGGCGCCGTCCCCGAAGGACCAGGACCAGGAGTCGGCACCGGTCGACGTATCGGTGAACCGGACGGCGAGCGGCACGTTACCGCTCGTCACGTCTGCCGTAAAGCCGGCAACCGGGGCTGGCCCGGAGGGTTCGGTCACGGTGACGGTCTTCGTCGCACTGCTGCTCCCGGCGGTGTTCGTGACCGTCAGGTTCACGGTGTAGGTGCCCGGGGTCACGTAGGTGTGGACCGGGTTTCGGTCGGTCGACGTGTTGCCGTCCCCGAAGGCCCAGGACCAGGAGTCAGCACCGGTCGAGGCGTCGGTGAACGCAATGATGAGCGGTGCATCGCCGCTTGTGACGTTTGCGGTGAAGACTGCAACCGGGGCCGCGACGACTTCTACGAGGTCGAGGTGGAGGGTTGCGGTCTTAGCCTCCTCGATGGTGACCTCTGCCGCGGCATCGACGTAGCCGTCCTTCCGGAGGGTGACGGTGTGGGTGCCGATCCCGATCCCGTCGATCGTGGTGTTCGTCACTGCTCCGGTGTCGGCGCCGTCGATGAAGACTCTGGCGCCGGCGGGCACTGAGGTGACGGACAGGCTCCCGGTCAGGGTGGTCAGGTCGAGGTGGACCGATGCGGTCTTCCCCGCCTCCACGATCACCGGCATCGAGGCATCGGCGTACCCGTCGAGTTTCAGGGTGACGACGTGCTCGCCAGCCGGGATGCTGGTGAGGGTGGCGCTGGTGAACTTGCCGGTGTTCTCACCGTCAAGCCAGATCGCCGCTCCGGCGGGTGCCGAGGTCACGGCGATGCTCCCGACCGGGACCGTCACGGTGACGGTCTTCGTCGCGCTGCTGCTCCCGGCCGCATTCGTGACGGTGAGGGTCACCGTGTAGGTGCCGGGGTCCTCGTAGGTGTGGACCGGGTTTCGGTCGGTCGAGGTGTTCCCGTCCCCGAAGTCCCAGGACCAGGTTGCCGCACCGGTGGATTCATCGGTGAACGCAACCGTGAGCGGGGCATCGCCGCTTGTGACGTTCGCGGTGAAGGCTGCAACCGGGGCCGTCACGACCTCGTCGAAGGTGAGATCGAGGCGGGTCGCCGCGCCCGGCGTGAATGCCGCGGTCTCTTTTGCCGCCGCTCCGTTGGCGAAGAACGCGATCGTCGCTCCTTTCTGGTCAGAGGTCCCCTTCACGAGCAGGCGGTGCCCCAGGTGCCAGTCAGGATCGCCGTATCTTCCGGCATCCACCACCCGGATCGAGCCGCAGTTCGTATCCCCGATCATCGCGGCGATGACGGTCCCGGCAGGTGCGGGCGCTCCGCCGATCGTCACGTTCCCGTAGAACTCATGGGGGAGGGTCGGGGGGACCTCCCCCCCGCCCGCGGCGGTCACGGTGACGGTCTTCGTCGCACTGCTGCTCCCGGCCGCATTCGCGACCGCGAGGGTGACCGTGTAGGTGCCCGCGGTCGCGTAGGTGTGGACCGGGTTCCGGTCGGTCGAGGTGTTGCCGTCCCCGAAGGTCCAGAACCAGGCGGTCGGGTTCCCCGCAGAGGTATCGGTGAACGCAACCGTGAGCGGGGCGTCACCGCTCGTGACGTTTGCCGTGAAGGCGGCAACCGGCGCTGCGACGACCTCATCGAGGTTGAGGTGGAGGGTTGCGGCCTCATTCTCGACGATCGCGACCTCAGCGGAAGCATCGACGTAGCCGTCCTTCCGGAGGGTGACGGTATGACTCCCGACCCCGATCCCGTTGATCGTGGTGTTCGTCACTGCTCCGGTGTCGGCGCCGTCGATGAAGACTCCGGCGCCGGCGGGCGTCGAGGTGACGGCGAGGCTCCCGGTCCGGGTGGTCAGGGTGAGGTGGACCGATGCGGTCTTCCCCGGTTTGACGGTCACCGGCATCGAAGCATCGGCGTACCCGTCGAGTTTCAGGGTGACGACGTGCTCGCCGGCCGGGATTTCGGTGAGGGTGGCGCTGGTGAACTTGCCGGTGTTCTCACCGTCAAGCCAGATCGCCGCTCCGGCGGGTGCCGAGGTCACGGCGATGCTCCCGACCGGGACCGTCACGGTGACGGTCTTCGTCGCGCTGCTGCTCCCGGCCGCATTCGTGACGGTGAGGGTCACCGTGTAGGTGCCGGGGTCCTCGTAGGTGTGGACCGGGTTTCGGTCGGTCGAGGTGTTCCCGTCCCCGAAGTCCCAGGACCAGGTTGCCGCACCGGTGGATTCATCGGTGAACGCAACCGTGAGCGGGGCATCGCCCTCAGTCACGTTTGTGCTGAAGTTTGCAACCGGGGCGGGGCCCGGGCCGGAACCCGCGACGGTCACGGTGACGGTCCGGGCGTTGTTCGTGCGGTCGACGTCCGGGATCTCCGCAGCCGGGTCGACCGCAAGGGTGAGGGTCGCCTCGCCGGCGGCTGCCGGGGTCCAGGTGAAGGAGACCTCCGCGGTCTCGCCGGGGCCAAGCGCGTCTACGGCGGCGGTGCCGATCCCGCGATCGCCGGCGGTGAGGGTCGCGGAGCAGGCGCGGGAGGCGGCGTCTCCGACGTTCTTAATGGTCCCGGTGACGGTGCAGGCGGTCCCGGCGGTCGCGCCGCCGGGGACGGCCAGGCCGACGGCCGCAAGGTCGGCCCGGGGCGGGCGGGTCATGGTGTAGGTCTCAAAGACGCTGCCCGGGGGATAGACCTCGAGGACGTTGGCGTCGTCGGAGAGCCGGGCGACCTTGACGAACCCGGCAACGGCGGTTCCGTTGGGATACAGGGTGACCTTCGTGTAGCCGAGGGTATCCTCGAGGCTGGTCTGGTAGCCTTCGGGCCTCTCGTCGCCGAGCTGGTAGAGCGGGCCTGCGCCGGTGCCGGCGACGACGTAGTTGATGCCGCCGACGACGTAGCGCTCGTAGGCGTGGACGTGGCCGTTGAAGACAGCGGAGACGCCGGCATTCTTCATGGTCTCGCCCCACACGCGCAGGAGGATCCAGCCCCCTGAGCGTTCGGGGGTGGAGGAGTAGGGCGGGTGGTGATGGGCGACGAACTTCCAGGCCGCGTCTGAATCCAGGTCGTCTTTGAGCCAGGCAGATTCCCGGTTGAGATCGACCCAGTTGTTGTCGTCGAGGACGGCAAATTGGGCGTCCGAGCAGGTGAAGGAGTACCGCTGGGGCAACCCGAAATTCTCGTAGTAGGCGGTATGGTTCTTCTCGTGGTTGCCCATCGTGGTGTAGATGGTGGTGTTCCCGAGCATCCGCCCGCTGTACCTGAAGAAGTCGTTCCACTCGCCCGCGCTCTCGACACCGTTGACCTGGTCGCCGGTGTGCAGGACAAAGAGCGGGTTCTCATCGGCGATCCGGTCGGCGACGAGGTTGATGTTCGCCGGCCTCTGGGTGTCGCCGTAGACGACGAAGGTGAAGCCGCCGTCCCCGGGGAACGTCCGGAATGTGTGGTCGCCCGTGGTCGTGCTGCCCGCGGCGACCCGGTAGTGGTAGAGGGTGTCGGGGGCGAGGCCTTCGAGCGTGATGTGGTGGAACGCGGTCTCTGCCGTGCCGGCGACGGATTTCTCGTATCCGCCGTTTACCGTGTAGTAGGTGTCGTCGGCGTACTCGACGGTGCCGGCGACGGGCTCCTGCGCCATCCAGTTGACGACGGTCGCCGTCGTCGTGGTGCCGGTGAGGTACGGGCCGCGGATAATCTCTACCGCCCCTTCATCGAGTACGGTGATGGTGGCGGTCGTGCTGCTGCTCCCGGCTGCGTTCGCGACCGTGAGGTTCGCAGTGTAGGTGCCGGGCGTCGTGTAGGTATGGGTCGGGCTCTGGTCGGCGGAGGTAGTTCCGTCACCGAAGTCCCAGGACCTGGAGTCGGCACCGGTCGAGGTATCGGTGAACGCGACGGTGAGCGGCGCCGGGCCGGAGGTTATGTTCGCAGTGAACCTCGCGACCGGCACTGTCATGGTCTCTTCGAAGGAGAGGTCGAGACGGGTCACCACGCCGGGGGTGAACAGGGCGGTCTCTTTTGCCGCCGCTCCGCCGACGAGGAACGTGATCGTCTCACCGTTCTGGTCCGCGGTCCCGGTCACGAGCAGGCGGTTCCCCAGGCGCCAATCGGGATCGCCGTATCTTCCGGCGTCTGTCACCATGATCGAGCCGCAGTTCGTATCCCCGAACATCGCGGTGATGACGGTCCCGGCGGGTGCGGGCGCTCCGCCGATCGTCACGTTTCCGTAGAACACATGGGGAAGGGTGGGGGGTGTCCCCCCGGCCGCCGCCGCACCGGCGACGAGGGCGATGAGGAGGACCACCGCTATACCGTGCTGTGGTTTCACCCGTCTCACCTTCAGGCGCCGATGGCACCAAGCGTCTCCGCGCCGGTCATGTAGAGCCAGTAGCCCTGCATGGGGTACATCGGGCGCTCTTCACTGTGGCGGCCGTCGCCGGCGCCGTGGAGGATCGAGTTCTGGTATTCCTGTTTCTGTGCGTCAAAGCCGATGAGCGTGGTCCAGTGGTCCTCAACCGAACGGAGGGTTGCGGCGGCGGACCTGGAGGTGGTGGCAGTGAAGCCGATGGCGTTCCAGCCTTTGACGAGGCTTTTTTCGGGCGGGAGGTTGGGTCCGTCGGCAGCGTAGGTGAGCGGGATCGTGTACGAGGTGTTCGCGTAGATCCAGACCCCGTCGAGCGGCCGGAAGGCTACCGTCGAGTTCGCCGTCTTCCAGCCGTCTATGCCGTCGTAGAGCAGGACCGTGTGACCGGCGGTATCGACCGCATCAAAGACGGCAAAGGTGTTCGCGCCGCTAGCGAGACGTTTCGGGGTCGAGACGAAGTTCCAGCCCGGATGAAGGGTGAGGGTGCCCGTCTCGCCCGGCTCGGTATCGCCGGTTCCGGTCACGGTGATGGTCTGTGTCGCGCTGTTGCTCCCGACGACGTTCGTGACCGTGAGGTTCACGGAGTAGGTGCCGGGGGCCGTGTAGGTGTGGGTCGTGTTCCGGTCGGCAGAGGTTGCGCCGTCGCCGAAGTCCCAGGACCAGGAGTCAGCACCGGTCGAGTTGTCGGTGAACGCGACGGTGAGCGGCGCGTCGCCGGACGTGGTGTTCGCGGTGAAGTCCGCAACCGGGGCGGGGGTGAACTTGTCTACCTCGATGACGACCCCGTCGATCCACTTTGCCGACCAGCCAGTGGTAGCGTCTACTTTGACGCCCCAGGCCACGTAGGCGTCGTAGGTGCCGAAGATATGCAGGCCCCAGGGGTTCGTGGAGTTGTCGGCAAAGAAGATCAGGCGCATGGCGGGGAAGTAACCGGTATCGGTGTAGCCGACGCCCTGGCCGTCACCGCCGCCTGCGTTGTACCAGCAGAGGACAGCCGGCCCCTGGCGCGGGTGGGGGTTGTAGACCCATTCCTGCCTGAGCCCTGTTTTATAGCCGTCCCTGCTGTCCAGGCGGATATAGTCCCTTTCGGAAGCGCCTCCGACGAGGTCGCAGATGTCTTTGACGTCGGTGCCCTTGACGGCGCCGAATATTCCTTTGCCGTCGAAGACACTGCCCCAGTGCTTCTCCTCCGGGTCCGGGTAGGTGTCATCGAAGATCCACCACTGGTGGTAGTAGTTCGTTACGCCGTCGCCCTGCACGGGGAGGTTCTCCTCAAGCCAGTGGTAGTCGACGGTTGTCTTGTTCAGGACGGTGCCGTTTCTGGCCACCTTTGCAACGCGCAGGGTGGTGGTCCCGATATCCCTGGGCTCGAGCACCCGGATCTGGTCGATCGGCTCGGTCTTCACAACCGTGTCGCTCCCGAAGGGGCCGGTGACGGTGAGGGTGACCGGGTAGGTGCCGACGCGGGTGTAGATGTGGACCGGGTTCTGCTCGGTCGAGGTGTTGCCGTCGCCGAAGTCCCACGCCCATGCAGTCGGGTTGCCGCCGGAGGTGTCGGTGAACCGGACGGCAAGCGGCGGCAGCCCGCCGGTCGTGCTTGCAGTGAAACTTGCTACCTTGGCGTTCAGCGTGATGCAGTCGGCCACGGTCGTGCTGTTGGTGCCGATGGTGTTCGTGGCGGTGAGGGTGACGGTATACTTCCCGGGGTAGATCTCGGGTTCTGTGTAGGTGTGGACCGGGTTTTTCTCGGTCGAGGTCGCGCCGTCACCAAAGTCCCACGCCCAGGTGTCGGGGGACCCCGACGAGGTGTCGGTGAACTGGACGGTGAGCGGGGGTGAGCCCGAGGTCACGTTGGCGCTGAAGGATACGACCGGGGATGCGGGGGGATCGCTGCCGTCGATCCGCACCTCGACGACCCGGTCGGGCGCGGCGTCGGCGCTCGAAGGGAGGGTGCCGTTGTAGACGGCGTTTGCTTCTCCCCAGCAGACCTTCATGTCGGTGTTGCCGAAGACATGCCGGCCGTCGGGGTTCGTGGAGGTGTCGGCGAAGAAGACGAGGCGCAGGCTGGAGGTATAGTCTGCCGCGTCACCGTCGTACCAGCGGAGGACTGCCGGACCCTGCCGGGGGTTGGGGTTATAAATCGTTGCGTACGGGTAGGCGATCGCGGCGCCGCCGGAGGTGTTGACGGTGATGGTGTCGCCTGCGCTCGCGCCGCCGACGTAATCACAGATATCGGCAAGATCGGTGCCCCTGACCGCACCGATGTCGATGAAGTTGACGGTCTCTTCGGGGTTCCAGGGGTTGTACTGTTTATACGGATACCTCTCCTTCCAGGCTGCCTCGGTGACCGGGCCCTGGTGGTAGTAGCGGGTGACGCCGTCGCCCTGGATTGGGAGGTTTGCCTCCAGCCAGCTGCGGTCGACCGTCTTTTCGTTCAGGATGGTTATTCCGTCGTTTGCATACTTTATGATGCGGAGTTCGGTGGCGTCGTCGCCTCCTCCTCCGGACGCGGCCGCCTCAATACCGCTCATCTCTTTTATGTCGCTCCCGGCCTTGTTCGTCGCGTTGAGGGTGACGGTGTAGGTGCCGGGGGTCATGTAGGTGTGGACCGGGTTTTTCTCGGTCGAGGTCGCGCCGTCACCGAAGTCCCATTCCCACGTAGTCGGGGTCCGGAGGGAGGTGTCGTTGAACTGGACGGCGAGCGGCACCGCACCGCTCGTCACGTTGGCGATGAAGTTTGCAATCGGGGGTTCGGGGTCGTCCTGGCTGTAGATCCGGATCTCGTTGACCCACTTGCCTGAGGTGCCGGCGGCGGACCAGTAGTCCCCGCCTTTGCACCAGTACTTCTCGTCCCAGCACTCCTTCATGTCGTTGTTCCCGAAGATGTGCCAGCCCCAGGGGTTCGTGGTGTTGTCGGCGAAGAAGATCATGCGCATCCCGATGACATACCCGGTGTCCGGGTAGCCCTGGCCCTGCGCCTCCTGCGCGTCGGGGCCGGAGCCGTTGCCGCTGTACCAGCAGAGGACGGCCGGGCCCTGCCGCGGGTCGGGTTTGTAGATGAACGAGTAGGGGAAGGCCTTCCGCCACCCGTCGCTGCTGCAGATGGCGATATCGTCGCCCTCTTCGGCGCCGCCGATGTGGTTGCAGATGTCTTTGATGTCGGTCCCCATCACCGCTCCCAGGTCAGCCTTGACCAACATGCTCTTTAAGACGTCCTCGCCCGGGTTCCAGCCGTCGTAGGTCTCACCGGGGTGGGCCTTCTCCCAATCCCCTTCGAAGACAGGACCCTGGTGATAGTAGCGGGTGACGCCGTCGCCCTGGACCGGGAGGTTTGCCTCCAGCCAGCGGTAGTCGACGGTCGTCTCGTTCAGGACGGTCCATCGGTCGTTTGCATACTTTGCGATACGTACCTCGGTGGTCCCGGCCTCTGCAGCCATTACCGGCGCCGAAAGCACGGCGGCTGCCAGTAGCAGCACCACGAGAGTGATAATTACCAGTCTTGATTGTTTCATGCGATTCAACTCGTTTCTTAAATCATCTCTGGGTTTTCGATGGCCCTACGATCTTTGCGGGGATCCCTGCCCCGGGGGGATCCGTCCGGTCGCGGCGTCCCGGAGCGACCGGGACCGCACGACCGGGAAAAGAGGGGCGTCAGTTCTTCTTCCCAAGATACACAAGGCCTCCGATCATGGCGCCGGCCAGGAGTACCGCCCCGATACCGATGAACGGCCAGGGTGGCTCATCATCGGCCGGCGGCGTCCCGCCGGGGGAGATGGTCTGCTGTGCTTCCGCCGTCCCGGGGACGGTCCACGCCAGGGCATAGATGCTGAAATGCGAGACCCTGGCGGTGACCGTCCGCGTGGCGGGGTCCACGGTTGCGGGCACATCCTGCCACGCCTTCGATGCGGGGTTGTACCAGATCACCTTCGGTGTGGCACTGCCGATCTTCGCCCACTCTTCCCCGGAGAGGGTGTAGGTGAGGGTGACCGGCGGGTCGAAGGTGGCGCCCGCAGGGCCGCAGTTGAGGACGATCGCAACCCCCGTTCCCGGCGGGGCCGCCGGGACCGCGGCAGGGTCGGCCCTGGCCACGGTCACCTCGCCGAGCGGGCTGCCGCCGGCGTCGCGGGCGGTGGTGCCCTCCCGTATCGCCACGGCGCAGGTTTCGTCGGCGGTCCTGACCGTCACGGTCTTCTGGACCACTCCGGCCGCAGACGTGGCAAGGGAGGCGTGCCCGGTCTGCACCTCAGGGGCGGCGGTGGGGGCGGCCGATTCGCGGGGGTTCACGGTGGCGCCCGGATCCGCGGTAGTGCCGGAACCACCGGTATTACCGGGATCTCCGGTGTTACCGGTGCCCCCGCTCCCGGGGACGCTCAGGTCGAGGACCGTTCCTCCGCCGACCTCAAAGACCGCTGTCTCTTTTGCGGGGACTCCGTCGACGAGGAACGTGATCGTCTCACCGGTCTGGTCAGGGGTCGCCTTCACGAGCAGGCGGTCCCCCACGGACCGGCCGGGATCGCCATATTTTCCGGCTTCCGTCGTCCGGATCGAGCCGTACTCCGTACCCCCGATCATTGCCGTGATCACGGTCCCGGTGGGTGCCGGGGAGCCGCCGATCGTTATGTCGCCGGAGAACTGATGGGGTAACGTGGGGGTGCCTCCCCCGGCCGCCGCCGCACCGGCGACGAGGCCGAGGAGGAGGATCAGTGTTATGCCCAGTCGCATCTTCACCCTCTCACCTTCAGGCGCTGATAGCAGCAAGCGTCTCCGCCTGGGTCATGTAGATCCAGTAGCCCTGCATGGGCTGCATCTTCTGCGTTGTGCTATCCGGGCTGCGGATGATCGCGTCCTCGTACTTCTGCTCTTTCGCGTCGTAGCCGATCAGGGTGGCCCACCGGTCCCCGAGTGAGAGCAGGGTGGGTGCCGCGGCTTCAGGGGCGGTGCCGGTGAAGCCGATCGCGTTCCAGCCCTTGCCGAGGTCCTTTGAGGGCGGGAGCTCAGGTGCGCCGGCCGCGAAGGTGAGCGGGATCGTATACGAGGTGTTTGCGTAGATCCAGACACCGTCAAGCGGCCGGAAGGTGTCGGTCGGGCTCATCGCCTTCCAGTCGTAGTCCAGCCCGTCGTAGAGCAGGATTGTCCGGCCGGCGGTATCGACGCCGTTGAAGATCGCAAAGGTGTTCGCACCCGCAGCAAGGCGTTTCGGGGTCGAGACGAAGTTCCAGCCCCGGTGGAGGGTGAGGACACTCGCCTCCTCGCCGCCGGACCCGGTCACGGTGATGGTCTGCGTCGTGCTGGCGCTCCCGGCCGTGTTCGTCACGGTGAGGGTCACGGTGTAGGTGCCCGCGGTCGTGTAGGTGTGGACCGGGTTCTGCTCAGCGGAGGTCGCGCCGTCGCCGAAGGTCCAGGACCAGGAGGATGCACCGGTGGATGTATCGGTGAACGCGACCGCGAGCGGCGCGTCGCCGGACGTGACGTCCGTGGTGAAGCCGGCGACCGGGATCCCGGGCCGGGTCGGCTGGAGGTCGACGGTCAGTTCGACGACGTAGATCGAGTTGTTGACCGACGGGAGGTCCCAGTCGCCGAACTGGCTCATGTCGCCGTACCAGATGTAGTAGATCCCTGATTTGTCGATGTAGCCGTTCAGGCTCTTCTTGAACTTCTTGTCATCACCAGTCCCGATGGTCTCGTAGAACTTCCACTTGTAGTCCGCACCGAAGGCCCGGGTCGGGTAGGTGACGTCGTCGATGGTGAGGGTCAGGAGCGGTTTTCGGTCGCTGTAACCCGACTCGCTGTCGCCGTAGGTGTAGGTGTAGCCAGCGGCGGCGAGGATGTTGAAGAACGTGTTGCCGCCGTAGGTGGTGTTGTCGACGACGATCGGCTCATCGGCGTAGACCGTGACGGAGGTGTTGAAGATGATCGGGTCCGGTTTCGTGACGACGATACCGGTCTCTGCCGAGGCGCTCCCGTGCTCGTTACTCACCGTCAGGTTGACGGTGTAGGTGCCGGGCTTGCTGTAGGTGTAATTGACGTCCTGGCCGGTGGCGTTGCCGCCGTCGCCGGTCTCCCAGGTGTAGGTCAGGTCGGCGCCGGTGGCGGTGGCCGAGAACCGAACCGGAATTCCGATCTCATAAGTGCTGCCCGGGGCCGGGAAGGTGATCGTTACGTCGGATGGAGTCGCTGGAGCGGGCCCGGCAACGATGACCCCGTCCTCCCACGCTCCCGCTAAGGGTGCATGGTCGGTGCCGAGGCCGTCCGGGAGGACGTGGGGTGTGTCGAGGATGCCGTCGCCGTCCACGTCGGATGCGGTGTAGTTCGACCAGAAGTTGCCGACGAAGCCGGTGTGCTCGGTGTCCTTATAGGTGTAGGTGACGGGGGCGGTGGTGTTCCAGACCTGGACGTTAATGGGGCTGGTATAGAGAACATCTCCGTTGATACTGCCGACAAAGTTGTTCTGGTAGACAGCATTGTCCCCGCCGGACTTGTAGAATTCAATCCCATACCTGTTGTTGCTTAACGTATTGTTCGTGATAAGATTACCCGTGCTACCTGCGCCTGAACACGAGATGGCTGCCCCTGCACTGCTGGTTATAATGTTTTTCGAAACCAGACAGTCGTTGCCTGTCAGAGTTAGCGCTGAATACTGGCAAGTCGCATTAGAGATAATGTTATCGGCAAAAGTGACATTTGATGCCTTGATCTGCAATCCCTCACCTGCGCTTAAGTCAAGGAAAGTACAGTTCCGGATAACGGAATCCGATGCAGGACCATATTCTCCAAGTCGAACGCCAGCTCCGGGATTAACGATCGTCAACCCGTCAAGGATCGTACCTGTCGCATTTTCATTGCTTCCTGATGGTATTTCAAGACCACCTGAATTTATGCAATCCACGATGACGGATCCGTCATCAGTAGAAGCCTGAATGGTTAGATATGGCTTCGTTACCCTAAACCAGGAGTAACTCCCCGGCAAGACTATGATCGTATCCCCGGATGAAGCATTGTTCACAGCATCAAGAATGCTGCTAAAGTCCGCCTCCCCGTCGTCGTCGACGTACCATGTCGTCGGCTCCGCCGATACGGGGATCGCTATACAGAGTAAACCAAGTAGAATGGCAAGAGGTAGGTATGTTTTCATCATATCACCTGTAATGTGCAGGAGTCAGTGAGGTAACTGATCGCCACGGCGTCGTCATCGTGCTTCGTCGCCGTTACCCCGGCCGTCACCGCCGCAAGGAACACCGGGGCGATGGCCGGGCAGCAGGCTGCCGGAATCGCCCTCGCTTTTGGGAATACGTCGCGTCTTATGCAATAACCCCCAGAAGCCGATCCTTACGGCAGGCGGCCTGGTTAAAGATCAATTATATTGGCTAAACTTAAGCCTTTTGTTAAATATTTTTAGTTTACGGAACGTCATATACGATAAGGGTTCTGCACAGCACCCGGAACAAGAAACCGGGGCGCCATATTCGGGATGGTACACATGCTCCCCGATCGCCGCATTCGCCTTCGTGGTTGCGCAACTCCCCTGCGATCCCGGATCCGTACGGGGACCGGAAACAGTTCCGCACCGCCGGAGAACGCCGGACGCCGGGGCTCCCGGTACGCGCGGACCCCTGGACGGCGACGACAGGCGTCACTCGTCCACGATCGACGTTTCGCTCAACAAAAGCCGCTGCGGGCGCTGCCGATCACGAAGCGGATCGACGAAAAATGTAAAAACCTGATTTTTCCTTTCCGGGGTAAACGTGCACGGCTGCGCCCCCATAGAACGCCGGGGGAGGGGGGGCCTCCCCCGGCCGCCGCCGCACCGGCGGCGAGGCCGGAGAGGAGGACCGTGCATGTACCCTGTCGCACTTCACGCTCTAGCCGCTGATGGCGGCAAGCGTCTCCGCCTGGGTCATGTAGATCCAGTAGCCCTGCATGGGCTGCATCTTCTGCGTTGCGCTCTCCGGGCTGCGGATGATCGCGTTCTCATACTTCTGCTCTTTTGCATCGTAGCCGATCAGGGTGGCCCACCGGTCGCCGAGCGACAGCAGGGTGGGTGCCGCGGACTGGGGGGCGGTGCCGGTGAAGCCGATCGCGTTCCAGCCTTTGCCGAGGTCCTTTGCGGGCGGGAGCTCAGGTGCGCCAGCGGCGAAGGTGAGCGGGATCGTGTACGATGTGTTCGCGTAGATCCAGACCGCGTCAAGCGGCCGGAAGGTGTCCGTCGGGCTCATCATCTTCCAGTCGTAGTCCAGCCCGTCGTAGAGCAGGATCGTGTGGCCGGCGGTATCGACGCCGTTGAAGATGGCGAAGGTGTTCGCACCGTCAGCGAGGCGTTTCGGGGTCGAGACGAAGTTCCAGCCCGAATGAAGGGTGAGGACGCTCGCCTCCTCGCCGCTGGATTCGGTCACGGTGATGGTCTTCGTCGCGCTGTCGCTCCCGGCCGTGTTCGCGACCGTGAGGGTCACGGTGTAGGTGCCCGCGGTCGTGTAGGTGTGGACCGGGTTCTGTTCGGCGGAGGTCGCCCCGTCGCCGAAGGCCCAGGACCAGGAGGTCGGGGTGTTGGTCGACCGATCGGTGAACGCGACCGCGAGCGGGGCGTCGCCGGACGTGGTGCTCGCGGCGAAGCCGGCGACCGGTGTAATCGCCGGGCCGGGCTCAACGATGTTGAGCGTGGTGACGATCACGTACCGGGCGCCGCTCGGGTCGGACTTTACGACATTGTAGTCGCCGTAGACCGTGTAGATGGTGGTGCCGTTGGCGAGGGCGACGTCCGGGTCGTACCTCGTTGCGGCAGAGGTCATGCCGTCGAAGGACCGCCAGGCGAGATCCGCCGTCGCGTTCTGGACGTTCGGGTAGCAGACCCCCTCGGGGGTGGTGATGTCCATCAGCGAGTAGGTCGGGACCGGCTTTTTGCTCTTCCACATGTCGAAGACAAAGCCGCCGGCGTTCAGCATGCCGCCGACGCTGTTTGCCGGGATCTCGATGGAGTCCTCACCGGGCTTGTAGCCCCCGGAGCGCGAGGAGATGGCGGCCCGGATCGTGCTGCCGTTCGTGATGGTGACCGTATCCTGGTACAGGATGGTGTACGAGGGTGCCGAATCCTGGATGACGATGCTGGTCGATGCGCTCGCCGAGCCTGCACTGTTTGCCACGGTCAGGGTGATGGTGTAGTTGCCAACGGTCGCGTAGGTGTAGTCGGCAGTCTGCCCGGTGACGTTGTCGCCGTTGCCGAGGTCCCAGGTGTAGGTGAGGCCGGTGCCGGTTGCGGTTGCCGCAAGGTGCACCTGAACGCCGGTCGCGTAGGTGCTGCCCGGGGCCGGGGAGGTGATCGTCACATCGGACGGAGTCGCCGGAGCGGGCTCAACGAAGACGATGGTTCCGTTCCGCCACGGGCCCGTCCACGGACCCATCATGGGGTAGTTGTCGTAGCGGTCGGTGTTCGTGTACTTGTCGTGGCCTATGAACACGGGGGTGTCGCCGATGCCGTTGCCGTCGGCGTCGATGCCGGTGTAGCCGCTGTAGTAGTTGCCGACGTAGCCGGTGTACCCGACACCGTTGTAGGTGTAGGCGACCTCTTCGGGCGAGTGACAGGTGTCTTCGCCGAGGCACTGGACGCTGCCGGCGAAGGTGTTGGCCCAGATGTAGTTGTCGTGGGAGTTGTCTTTCGCGCAGATCTGGTCGGCGTTGCCGGTGCAGGTGTTGTTGTAGACAAAGTTGCCGCAGGCGTCGTCCCTGAGGCTGATGCCGCGCTTGGTGTTGCCGTGGCAGGAGTTCTCGGTGATCGTGCAGTTAGTGGCGTTGCCGCCGAGGTGGATGCCGTTGTAGCACTCGCCGCCGCAGTCGTTGCCGATGATCAGGCAGTCGTCGTAGCCGACGCTCTCGATCGAGGCGACGTGTTCATTGGTCGGGCCGCGGGTCGTAAAGCCCCTGATGGTGATGCCGTCTGCCCTGAGGTCGAAGACCGGCTTCGTGGGCACGGCGGCGGTGACGGTGACGTTCGCCGGGCCGTTCTCGGTCATGAGGGTCAGAGCCCTGTCGACGAGCACGTTCTCGGTGTAGGCGCCGTCCTTCACGACGATGGTGTCGCCCGCAGCGGCGGCGTCGACCGCCGCCTGGATGGCGGCGTAGTCCCCGCCCTCACCGACGTACCAGGTCTTCGGTTCGGGAGCCGGGCTGGCGATGACGCCGTTCTCCCACGCTCCCGCCAGGGGTGCGTGGTCGGTGCCGAGGCCGTCCGGGAGGACGTGGGGTGTGTCGAGGATGCCGTCGCCGTCCGCGTCGGATGCGGCGTAGCTCGACCAGAAGTTGCCGACGAAGCCGGTGTGCTCAACGCCGTCGTAGGTGTAGGTGACGGGGGCGGTGGAGTTCCAGTGAGTGGTGGCCGGGGCGGTGCCGGATACCAGAGTGACGCCGGAGACGTTGTTGTTCTGGTAGATCCGGTTGTTCTCGCCGGCGCTCTCAAATTGAATCCCCTTTCCATTGAACAGGTTCCCGACGATGGTGTTGTCGGTTGCCGTTGTTTTCCGGATTCTGATGGGATCGATGTCATTCTTGAAGGTATTATTTGCAACGGTGCATCCGCTTACTTCACTAAGAGTGAGGACGCGTATTCCGGTGCAGTTTTCGAAGAGATTACCTGTAACTGTTGCATTCTGGCTTCCAGCCCGGATATACACTGTACTCCATTCGTTCGTATTGTCAACAAATGTATTGTTGATAATTCTGCACGATGGACCCCGTACAGTTAATGCCGCCCCTCCTACTGCATTTGTGATAGTATTATCAATAATAGTGACGTTCGAGTGAGTGAGAATCAATCCCTCACAGATTAATCCAAGGAAATTACAGTTCCGGATAATGGAATCCGGTGCAGGACCAAGTTCAATACCAATTTCTGTGTTGACGAGTGTAAATCCGTCAAGGATCATTCCCGTTGCATCAGACGATACTCTGAGACAGCCGCCTCCACCATCCACGATGACAGGTCCATCACCTGTAAGGGCCTGAATGGTCAGGTGCGGTTTTCCCACACTGAACCGCGAATACGTCCCGGGCAGGACATAGATCGTATCGCCCGGCGAAGCGGCATCAACCGCCGCCTGGATAGTAGTGAAATCCGCCTCCTCGGCGGCGACGTGCCATATCGTTGGCTCCGCCGATACGGGGACCATAATACAGAACAAGCCAAGTACAACGGCAAGAGGTAGGTATGTTTTCATCATATCACCAGAAATAGGGAAAAAAGGGTTAAGAGTTAGAGTGGTGATGGGTCACCACGAGTTTCACGTGATCGGTTGCAAGATGCGAATAATACTTTCCATCCTCACCAACAGGCTGTTGCGCACTCTTCTGCATCACAAGCACCGTCACATTGCCGTCGACAACATAGTTCGTGGCTACCGAGGCGTTGCCGCCGGTGAGCGTCGTTGTGCTGTTGCTGCTCGTATCAGCGAGCTTCTCGTAGCTGCTGCTGCCGCCGTTCCAGATGTAGAGGTCGGCACCCTGCGTCGCAGATACGTTGTCGTGAGTGCCACTCCCCTTCCAGGTAACGTTGAGTCTCTCGACGTTCGCAGCGCTCTCTTTCAATGTGAAGACAAAGCGCTGGGCGGCATACTTGCCGTCATCTGTGGTGTTCGTCCAGTAAACACTGCTGTCATTATCAGCAATCTCTGACGTGCTGCTGAACGCTGTGCTCGGCACGGTTGCGCTGGTCGGCACACCGCTCACGCCTCCCTCATACGCCCACTCGTCTGTGTCACCAGTGGTGTTGAAGTCATATCGGTGCGGCGGGTAGATCAGCAGGTCGGTAACGTTCTTCACCGAGAGTCCATTTGCCGCAGGGTAGAGAGCGCTGACGTTGTATTTATCAGGAACAAACCGCTGGTACCAGGAATCGAACGAGGCCTCCATGTCACGGTTGGTCAGGTTCAGGGAGTCTGCAAAGCCGTAGACCGAGGGCGGCGTGTAGAAGAAGAGACAGAGGCCACTGTTCCAGGTGTTGCCCGCAAGGCCGGTCTCGTTGTCCCACCAGGCAAGAATCATATCGCCCTGCCTGCTGTTCGGCGTGTAGACGTTGTCGTACCCGAAGTACCGGGTGATCGGCTTATCGATCCCGAGAACCCAGAGCTCGTCGCCGTCGCTCATCCCACCGACCTCGCCGGTGATGTTGCTGACGTAGGTGCCGTTGTGCTCACCATAGTAGACCATACCCTGGTTGGCATCGCCCCAGGTATCATTCAGGTCGAAGGTGCCTTTTTGCATATACAGTGGGCCGTTGCTGTAGACCTGTGTGTAATTGGCCATGAGGTTGGCAACGGTCAAGTTCGCCGTCTTCACGGCAGTCGAGTAGTTGTTGTCACAGTACTTCGTTACGTTCACCTGCGTCGTCGCCGCCATTGCCGGCGCCGCGAGGAGCATCAGGGCGATGACCAGGCAGCAGGCTGCCGGAATCGCCCTCACTTTTGGGAATACATCTCGTCTCATGACTGCTCCCGCAAGCCGATCCATACAGCATACCAGCAGGCCGGCTTGACAAGAGATCAATCACATTACCTGAACTTAAGCCTTTTGTTAAATATTTCTCGTTTACGGCACGTGACATACAATAAGGGTTCTGCACAGCACCCGGAACAAGAAACCGGGGCGCCACATCCGGGATGGTACACATGCTCCCCGATCGCCGTTTTCGCCGTTGTGGTTGCGCAACTCCCCGACGATCCCGCGATCCGCTCAAGACCATATGCGGCCCCGCACCGCCGGAGAACGCCGGGCGGTTGAACCCACGGCAAAACCGGACGCCGGGACACCCGGCGCGCGCGGGACGTCCTTCCGCAGCGGCGTTACCGCGAGAACGCCGACGTCTCGCCCGCCGGCGAACAAGGAACGGTATCCGGTCGGCATGCGCCGCATCCCCAAAGACCGGATAAAAAGAGAAAATCAGGTCCTTCGCAGCACCAGCAGGAGCCCGATCGCAAAGAACGGGAGCCATATCCCCGGGGGCGACTGCTGCACCGCGGCCGGCGCGCTTGCGTTCCCGGCCGGCGCCGCCGCCGCAGCCGCGGAACCCGCGGCGCCGATCGTCATCTCTACGATCGCACACGCATTGTCAGGACTCAACCCCTTCTTGGGTTCCATCTTCCCCGAGCTGAAGATGAAGAAGTCCCCGTAGCAGAAGAGCACCGTATCCCCGTCCGCGACCGGCCGCCGGTTGAAGGCGTCGGTTGAGGGCCTGCCGAAATCGTCGAGCAACTCACCGTTATGGTAGCAGAGCCAGGTCTTCCCGGTCGACTTCTCGATCAGGAACTCGTTCACCCCGTCGAGGAAGAGGAGCTTGCTCTCCGCATACTTCTTGTCCCCGATCACGTAGGTGAACCCCTGCATCTTCGACGCAACATCCAGCACACCCATCGGGGTACAATTGTCCGGGGTGTAGGTCTTCCCCGACGGCGCCGTGACCGAGAACGTCCCCTTCTCGAGGGGCACGTTCCCGCGGAAGATGATCGTCTTCCCGTTCTCGGTTGCCGCGATGAACTGGGGTTTCGTCACGTTGCCGGTGCCGAGGTCGTTCGTTGCCGTGAGCGCGACCGTGTAAACCCCGGGCGATGCATAGACGTGGGTCGGGTTCTGCTCGTCCGAAGCGTTCCCGTCCCCAAAATCCCAGGCCCATGCCGTCGGCGACTTCAGCGAGGTATCAGTGAACGCAACCGCAAACGGCGCCTCCCCGGACGTCGCATCGACCGCAAACGACGCGATCGGCGGCGCAGGCACCGGCACCTCCGCGGTGACGTCACGGGCGGCGGTCGTCGACCCCTTCGAGTTCTCCACCGTGAGTTTCACCGTGTAGGTCCCCGGAACCTCGTAGACATGGGCCGGGTCCGGTTCGGTCGAGACCGCCCCGTCGCCGAAGTCCCACTCCCACGCCATCGGCTTTCCCGTGGAGGTATCAGTAAACCCGACGGCGAGCGGCGACTCACCAGACGTCGCGTTTACGGTAAAATCAGCGGCCGGGATCACCGCCTCCCGGACGGTGATGTAACCGGTCCTGGTCTCGCTCGCCGTCCCGGCAACGTTCTTGACCGCGAGCCTGACCGTGTAAGTGCCGGGCTTTGCGTAGACATGCTCCGGGTTCTGCTCATCCGACAAAGTCCCGTCACCGAAGTCCCATGCCCAGACGCCCGGGTGGGCGGTGGAGGTATCGTTAAACTTGACGGCAAGCGGCATCCGATCGGACGTCACGTTCGCCTCAAAGCCTGCAACAGGCACCGGGGGCATCTGGTTCGTGTAGATGCCTATCTCGCTGACCCACTTCCCCGAAGCCCCGACAGCCGACGGGTACTGCGCCCCGTAGTTCCAGTACTCCTCGGCCCAGCACTCCTTCATGTCGGTGACCCCGAAGACATGCCAGCCCCAGGGGTTCTTGGAAGTATCCGCGAAGAAGATCAGGCGCATACCCGACGTATAGCAGGTATCCGGGTACCCGACCCCCTGCCTGTCGCCGGGCGCCTCGTCCCCGTTGAACCAGGCGATCACCGCCGGGCCCTGCCGCGGGTCGGGACGGTAGAAATATTCATAGGGGTAGGTCTTCCTCCATCCGTCCCGGCTTTTAACCGCGATCATATCCCCGGTTTTCGCTCCGCCGATAAGGTCGCAGAGGTCCGTAACCCCGGTCCCCATCACGGCCCCGAGGTCACCTTTCTGGAGGATGCTCCCCAGCACGTCCTCAGCCGGATCCCAGGGGTCATATTCCTCGTCGGGATGGGCGTTGTTCCAGTGCTCCTCAAGCACCGGGCCCTGATGATAGTAGTGAGTCCGCCCATCTCCATAGATAGGAAGATTCTCCTTCATCCAGAGATAGTCGACGGTCATCTCGTCGAGGACGGTCCGGTTGTCGCTCGCGTACCTCGCGATACGAATCTCGGTGGTCCCCGCAGCCGCCGTCACCGTTGCAGGCAGCAGTATCGCTGCAATCACCAGGACGGCGATCAGCAGCATCTCCGGTCGTTTCATGAAATCATCTCAGGTTCGTTTCGGGCATCTGAAAGCCGCTCGCCCGCCGGTATAACTAATCCAGTTTACTTTTATCTAAAGAAATACCTTTTCATTTACTTTTGACAGATCCTGAAACGTCCGGAGCGTTCTCACGGAAACCCACCCGGGGGCGACGGCTTCTGCTACTGTGCCGGGTCGCCTTATTCTGGTGGTTTTGGCACCCGGGCGGGCTGCCGGTGACCACACGGTCTTCGCGTGAGGTAACGATGTGCAGAGGACGACGCGGCCGCAGCTAAACCGCGAAAAGCGCGAAGAGGGTGTGGAAAATTAGATGAAGTGGTCCACTACGGCATCCCCCGAGAGCGACCCCCGATAAAAAAAACCCTCACGCCTGCGATCGTCGCCAAAAACCTCCCGCACCGCCGATGCCGGGCTCCCTGCAGCGAGGGACCCCGCTCACTGGACGTTCGCGAGACGACCCTTGAGTTCCTCGATGGTGCAGTGTTTCACTTCCATAAGGGCAGAGATGATAGCATCGGAGAAGACCAGCGCCGCGGTCTCAAAGAGGGTCCCGAGAGGGGCGAAGGACGAGGATACTGACCGGTACTGCCCGGTGAGCTGGCGAATCTCAAAGTCACTCGGGATATCCGTATCCTTGAGCCGGTTGTTCCCGATCTCGACGATGCAGTCGGCCATGCGCCCGATGTGCGAGTCCGGAGTCGACGTGATGAGACAGATCTTCCCCCCGATCTCCCGGGCGGTCTCGCACGCGTCCACGACGGACCGGGTCTCTCCTGAACCCGAGAACGCGACGAGGACATCCCCCGGCCCGAACGCGGGCGTGATCGTCTCGCCGATGACGTAACTCTCAAACCCGAGGTGCATCAGGCGCTGGGCGAATGCTCTCGCGACGAGACCCGAGCGCCCGGCACCGGCCAGGTAGATCCGTTTTGCATCGAGAATCTCATTGAGAAACCGACCCGCATTTCCCTGGTTCATGGCGCGTGCCGTATCCTCGATGCTTGACGCCATCTGGAGCATGAGGTCGGCGATACTGGAACATTCCGGCTGCACGCTATGATTACCTCCCTTTCCTGTCCAGTGTACGACCCGACACCATATAAAGAAGCGTGAAACTGGAAGACGGTCCCCCGGGGGCAGGAGAACCGCCGTACCGGCACCCTACCGCTCCACCGCGAGCCCGAGGATCCCGGTTGCCCCCGAGAAGACGTCGCGGGCGATCCTCGCTAAGCCCCTGGCCGCACACCACTCGTCATAGACCGCGACCTCCCGGGAGAGGAGCGCCTCCACCCCCGGCGCGATGGCGGGTGCCATGGAACCGGCGAGGGCGACCTTTGCGCCGGGGTTTATGAGAAGCATGGAGGCGCATTCCATCGCGGCAAACATAGCCATCGTCTCTACCCTGAGTTCAGGAGGCACCGTATGGTCCACGCCCGCGTGAAGGAAGGCATCGTTCGCCGTGGAGTCGCCCCGGTCGATCCGGCGGATGGCATCCACGTCGAGAGCACCGTGCCGGGTGCCGGGCGCGAAGATACAGGCGTCGAACGCACCGGTGATCCGACCGCCGGCGACAAGGAGGGTGACGGTGTTTGAGCTCGCGTCGCAGACCACGATATCATCCCCGAGGTCGTGGGCGACCTCATACAGGATCCCGATCTTCTCGGGGCTCGCCTGGTGGGAGTAGGCCTTGAACCGCGGATCGGTCGGCGATGCGCGGTGCAGCCCGGGGATCACAAAGGCCGGAAGGCCGCTCTCCCTGATCTGGTCGTAGACCCGGGTGCCGCCGCCAATATGCTTGCCGGCCCCCTCCCGGGATATGACGCCCCGACCTTGAACCTTTCTGATATCGGTGATAGCCGATATGCCGTCGCCCATAGAGTAGCAGACGGCAATACCCTCGATCTCGCCGGGAGGAGAGAGACGGCTGAGGTCCCCGGCCGAGAAGTGTCTGGCCTCTTCGCGGGAGATCTTGAACTCCTCTATGCCGGTGGAGAAACGCATCGCGGTAGTGCCGTGGTCGATGCCGATGAACATGATACCGTACCTCTTTGCACTCTGGCAGAAGTAAGTTATCAGATCGTATCGGGGAAGGGGGCGGGGATCAGGCCCCGTTGCCCTGAGAACGCCTCTTCAGGTACTCTACCGCGCCGACGACGACGAGACCGGCAAGGAAGAAGACCCAGCCGCCGGCCACCATATCCCCGGCCGCGGCTCCCTTCTCCCAGAGCATCCGCGCCGAGCCGAGCATCAGCCCGGTGAGCAAGGCGAGCATCGCTCCCGGGTAGGTCTTCAGGAGATATTTGAGGGCCCTCGTGAAGAGGAGAAGACCTGTGACGCCGCCGGCGATGTAAGCGAAGATCTCGGGAAGGGAGAGGGCCCGGAGCGCCGCAAGCATGAACTCGTACTGGTTGAGGACGAGGGTCATATAGGCTCCAGAGATCCCGGGGAGGATCATGGCGCAGAGTGCAACCATACCGGTGAGGAAGAGGACCGGCAGAGAGTGACCGACGTCGAGGTGCCCGAGCCCTCCAAGGAGGAAACCGGCGCCGGCGCCGATGACGAGGTAGGCGAGGGTAGCCGCGCCCGGGGAGCGGATCTCAAGGAATATAGCGACCGCAGAGGCGAGGATAAGGCCGAGGAAGAATGAGTAAGTCGCTACCGCGTGGTCGGTGAGGAGGGAGAGGATCACCCCGGACATCAGAAGAAAGGCGGTGCCGATCCCGGCAAGGAGGACCACGAGGAACGGGATATCGATCTTCCCGAGATCTGCCCGGAGAGACCCGAAGTCGCCCTTGACGAGGTGTTTTGCCGAGGCAGGGTCGACGCTGCCGATAGCACCAACCAGCCGCTCGTATATACCGGTGATGAGAGCTATCGTCCCCCCCGAGACACCTGGGATGATGTCGCAGGCCCCCATCATCAGACCGCGCAGGTAAATCCCGGCGTGTTCCCGTATCTCTGGGCGAGGGGTCATTGTCCGGCCCCGCAGCAATCATCGATAGACTCGGGCGCCGGGGCTCTGCCGGCGACCATGGGCCGGGTGTGCAGGGGATCCCTATCGCCGCTGAACTGTCGGAACGCCTGTGCGTTAGCGGCAGTCGGTTCGGCAGCGGTGACCGGGGATCGGCCGTCTCTATTGTGGGTGCATGACTCTCTCAATCGGACAACTCCTTATGACTCTCACAACCGGGAGGATATTATGTATATTTTACCCGGATATTAACTGCCAGATCATGAGCTGGGCCTGGTGCGGGCATAAACTTTTCTCGTGCTGCCTGACACTCGATTTCCTTTGAGATAGAGAGAAAAGGATCTCCTTTGAAATCCCGATATCCTGCTGATTCTTCTCCAGAACATGGGCAGACCTCACCACCCCGTATGGTGCCGCATGAAAAAACCCATGGTTGCCGGCCCATGGCCTCCTCCGGCGCCATCCAGTAATTCTATAGCATGGGAGGGATATTATTCTATAATGTTCTGTATCGTAACAGGAGGTGCCGGCTTTATCGGTTCGCACGTCGTCGATGCTCTGGTCGCGGCGGGAGATGACGTGCTGGTCATCGACGACGAGAGCGCGGGCACCGAAGAGAACCTCGCGCGGCATACGGCGAGCGGTCAGGTCACCTTCCTCAGGCAGAACCTGCTCGACGACGGCTGGCAGGAGCACCTGGAGGGGGGAGACCGGGTCTACCACATTGCTGCAGACCCCGACGTCAGGCAGAGCGCCGTAACCCCGGACTCCCAGATAAGGAATAATATCGTCGTCACGCACCGGGTGCTCGAGGCGATGCGGGCGCACGGCGTGCCTGAACTGGTCTTCACATCGACGTCGACCGTCTACGGCGAGGCCACCGTCATCCCGACGCCGGAGACCTATACCCCGCTCGAGCCGATATCCGTCTACGGCGCGACGAAACTTGCCTGCGAGGCGCTCATATCGTCGTACTGCCACTCGTTTGGTATGCGGGCGTGGGTCTACCGGTTCGCAAACATCATCGGCGAGCGGAGCGGTCACGGCGTCATCTCCGACTTCATCCGGAAACTCCGCGAGAACCCGGAGGAACTCGAGATCCTCGGCGACGGCAGGCAGACAAAGTCCTACCTGGAGGTTGGAGAGTGCGTCCGTGCCGTACAGTTCGGGATCGACCACTCGCGCGATCCGGTAAACACCTTCAATATCGGCTCTGAAGACTGGATCGACGTCATCACGATAGCCGATATTGTCGCGGCAGAGATGGGTCTCTCCGGCGTCCGCTACCGGTTCACCGGCGGCGCGCGCGGCTGGGTCGGGGATGTGCCCCGGATGCAGCTCTCGGTCGGTAAACTCAAGAATCTCGGCTGGCGGTGCGGGACCACCTCGGAGGAGAGCGTGCGCACGGCGGCCCGTGCCATGCTCCGATAGGAGGGCCGCACGACCCTCTGCCGGCGCTTCTTCCGAAGGTCATAAGCGATACAACTTCCAGAGAAGTACAGCGGGTCACCCGGGCACACTGGCGGCAGGGCGTTCATCGCCGGCCCCCGGGGGACCAGGTCAGAATATCTGGCATTCTCAGAACTGCACAAAAGGTTCGCATGAAATACATCATCATCCTCGGGGACGGCATGGCCGATGAGCCACTTGCCGAACTGGGGGGCAGGACACCCCTCGAGTACGCAGATATACCGAACATGGATAGAATCGCCCGCGAGGGGCGGTGCGGGATGCTACGGACTGTCCCGGACGAATTTGAGCCGGGGAGCGACATTGCAAACCTCTCCATCCTGGGCTATGATCCCCGTACCTCCTATACCGGCAGGGGTCCGCTCGAAGCCGCCAGCATGGGTATCACCCTCGAGGACGGGGAGATGGCCTACCGGTGCAACCTGGTCACGGTCCGGGATGGGGTGATGGAGGACTTCAACGCCGGGCACATCTCCAATGCCGAGGGTGCCGGCCTCCTCCGCGACCTGGACGCCGCGCTCGGGGATGTCCGGGTCTACCCCGGGGTTGGCTACCGGAACCTGATGGTCGTTTCCCGGGCACGCGGCGCCGTCACCACCGCACCCCATGACATCGTTGGGCAGCCGGTCGCGGAGTTCCTCCCGCGCGGGGAGGATGCCGGTATCCTCCTTGACTGCATGGAACGGTCCCGGGAGGTCTTTGCCGACCACCCGGTCAACCAGCGCAGGCTGAAGGAGGGAAAGACTCCGGCTACCGTTGTCTGGCCGTGGAGCGGCGGGAGGAAGCCGTCGCTTGCACCCTTCCACGAGAAATACGGTCTTCACGGCGGGGTTATCTCCGCGGTTGACCTCTTGAGCGGCATCGCCCGCCTTGCCGAGATGGAGGTGATCCGTGTCCCGGGCGCCACCGGGTTCCTGGACACCGATTACGAGGCGAAGGCCCGTTACGCAGTCGATGCCCTCGACCGCCTCGACTTCGTCTACATGCACGTCGAGGCCCCCGACGAGGCCGGGCACATGGGAAGCGTGGAGGAGAAGGTGCGGGCGATCGAGCGACTCGACGAGGCGATTGGGATCGTCCTGGATCGGCCGGAGACGACCGTCGCAGTCCTCCCCGACCACCCGACGCCGATACGGTATAAGACCCACACCCGGGAGCCGGTGCCGTTTGCGATACTCGGGAAGGGGAGGGACGACGTGCAGGCGTTCTCCGAACGTGAGGCGGCAAAGGGGTCGTTCGGGCTCGTGCAGGCGCCGGAGTTCCTCTCCCTGCTCTTCTCAAGGTGAACCGGCCGGGAGTCCCCGGCACCATCTTTTTGTAGTCTCTGTACACACCACACTTATTCAGGTATGGATCCTCTGACAGCGGACGGGATAAGCGAGAAACTCCGGGAGATCGAGCAACGTGTCGGACGGCTCTCCCCGATGCAGAAGGTCCTTATTGGGACCGACGGATCGGTGACCAACCTCCTTGAGATGGCGACCGGTCACCCCGTCACCATCACCACCCTGGTGCAGGACATTGTCGCCGCCGACCCGGAGGCCGCGGCCGCACTTGATATCGAGCCAGACGACGAGGTCAACCACCGTATCGTGGAATTAAAAGACAGTGTTACGGGTGAAGTCCTCATCTACGCGGTCTCCCGCACACCGTTGCGCCGGCTTGCTCCGGAGTTCAGGCAGGATCTCATGAGGGCGGATATCCCCATAGGGAGGATCCTCTGCCGCCACCGGATAGAGTCACGCCGAGAGATCACCGACGCGCGCGTCATCCAGGCCGGGACGGACCTCGCCCGGACGTTCAACGTCCACCGGTGCGAATCGATGCTCTCCCGGGAGTACCGGATCATCCACCGCGACGAGCCGTTGATCGCGATCGAGGAGATCTTCCCCTGCACGGCGTTTGCGGACGATATCAGGGTGCTGGTCGACGCTCCGTCCCGGATTCACATCACGCTGCTCGATATGAACGGCGCCTCGGGCAGGGTAGATGGCGGGGTTGGGGTCGCCCTCGACGAACCCGGATGTGTCATCGATGCACGCAAAGGGCCGGGCATCGACGTGCACGGCGGCGACGAGGCTGCCCGCCGCCGGGTCATCGAGGCAGCGCGTGCGGTGACGGAGGGGCTCGGGCTCCCCGGCGGCACGGAGATCACGGTGCATGGCGTGGCCCGGCAGCATGCCGGGCTCGGGAGCGGGACACAGATTGCGCTCGCCACGGCCGCCGCCCTCTGCCGGCTCTACGACCGGGATGTCCCGGTGCCCGAACTCGCGCGGATCGTCGGCCGCGGCGGGACGTCCGGCATCGGCACGGCGGCGTTCGAGCAGGGCGGGTTCATCCTGGACGGCGGGCACCGGTTCGGCTCTCCGGGAGATAAGCAGGACTTCCGCCCCTCGGCGGCATCAAGGGGCATCGCGCCGCCGCCGGTCCTCGCCCGGCACCGGTTCCCGGAGGACTGGCGCATCCTGCTCGTTACCCCCGACACCGGTGCGGGGGCGCACGGGGGAAGGGAGGTCGATATATTCCGTGCGCACTGCCCGGTGCCGCTCGATGAGGTGCGGGAAGTCTGCCACGAGGTGCTGATGCGGATGATCCCGGGTCTGGTCGAGCACGACCTCGACCTCTTCGGCTCGGCGATTAACCGGACCCAGTGCCTCGGGTTCAAGAAGGTGGAAGTGGCCCTGCAGCATCCGGTTGTTCCCTCGCTCCTCGAAGCAATGGTGCAGGCCGGCGCTGCCTGCGCGGGCCTGAGTTCCTTCGGGCCGACGGTCTACGCCGTCGGGGATACGGGTATGGCGGACGTGACCCGGGCGGCGAAGGAGGTGCTCGGCGACCGCGGGGGTTCGGTAACCCTGACACGGGCGAGGAACTGCGGGGCGAGCATGCGGGCGGGGTGAAGGGAAGGGGGCCTTCCCACGCATCATCCTTCACGGGATTCACTTTCTTTGACGTTGTTAGGGAGGGCGGAGATTTCAGCGAAACGATCTTCAGTCACCCTGTTTTCATAGACAATTCCTCAAACTTTGCTGATCGGCCCTCAAACCTTCTTGAGCAACACCGGTGCCCGGCAGGTTACTCCCACCCAGCCCCTGTCCGCCTCAAAAGAGGCAGATTACTGCATCGATGATCCCCGGGAAAGGTCTGCGGCGTCCCGGCAAGCGAGAAGACCCCCGGACTGCCCGCATGGAGATCCCCTGGCAACTGCTGTTTTGCGAGAATGTGGGATAGAATCGCCCCGGCAATCAAATAAGTATCGAGTATAAATATATACCCAACGATTGGAAACTTTAGAAATAAGATATTATACAAATAATCGAACATTTAAACAATAATAGTCATTTTGTGCAGATTCTAACCAGATATCAAAACACACCAATTTATATATTACAATGATAAATTAATCCTGAGGGAATTCACCCTCACCTGCTCGCCGGGAGGCCAAAAGGGGTCCTCTCTGAGCGTATCTAGGAGAATAGACATGAAAAAACCCCTATTTCTTGCACTGGCACTGTGCATGGTATTTGCAACAGCTGCAATGGCTGCACCGGCACAGGCCGCGCAAAGTCAAGCAGTATCACCGGGTACCTACGATATCGTCGTGTACACCGACGGTACGAAGATCATTGCAGAGAACAGCAATGGTCAGGCGATCATCAGCGGAACAGCTGGAACAGATGACAGCAAGGTCATCCAGGCCGCGGTGAAGGCCGCCGGTAACGGAACTGTAGTCCTTCAGGCTGGAGTCTATGATCTGAGCAGTTCCATCGAAGTCAGGGTATCCAATCCAACTCCAACCCCGACTCCTACACCGATTCCCTCCGGGAAATCGGACCTTGTGGTGACCGACATCTCCTGGGACCCGGCAACCCCGGCCCCGGGCAGTGCAGTGACGCTCCGGGCCACGGTCAAGAACCAGGGGACCGCTCCCACGCCTGCCGGCGTGGAGCACGGCGTCCTCTTCACGTTCGATGACGGCGCCGCCGGTCCCGGTGTCTGGTCCGACACCCACACCAGTTCGATTGCTCCGGGTGCATGGGTTACGCTGACCGCGAACGGCGGCTCGACCGGTGCAACCTGGAAGGCAATTGAGGGCACCCACATCGTGAAGGCCGATGTGGACGACGTCAACCGGATCGCCGAGAGCGACGAGACCAACAACGTCCGCACCGAGCAAATCAAGGTCAAGAAGGTCACGCCGACTCCGACGCCCACCGTAACCCCGAAACCAACACCCACGGAAGAGCCTTCCGATGTGCAGAAGCCCTACAAGGCACACTCAGTGCCCGGTCGGATCAACTTCGTTGACTTCGACTTTGGAGGCGAAGGCGTCGCCTACCATGATACCGTGGCTGGCAACCAGGGTGGCTATGCTTACCGCACCGACGACGCCGACGTGGATACCGGCTTGCGAGATTCCGTAGATGTGCCTGTCATCGCCTACACTTACGCCGGGGAGTGGCTTCAGTACTCCCAGGTGCAGGTAAGCACAGCAGGAACCTATGATGCTACGTTCTATGTCAGCACTACAGAGAACGGTAAGTCCTTCTCGGTGCTGGTAGACGGACAGAAGGTCGCGACCGTCAATGCTCCAAATACTGGAAGTTGGTTTACGTTCGCCCCGGCCACTGTGCAGATACCGCTCACTGCAGGTGAGCACACTGTGCAGATCAACATGGATACCGGGTCGGTAGATTTGGCGTATGTCGAGTTTGCTCCGGTAGCACCGACGCCGACGCCTACCCCAACGACAACCCCGGCACCAACTCCCAGCGATGAAGTGTATGGAGCCGATGCTAACCCGACCGGAAACCCTATCGGGGGAGGGAACGGGTATAGCAATACCATTAGCCGGGACGACCCCCGCGTAAAGTACATCGTCGACACACAGAGTGAACTCCTCTCAGCCCTGCAGAACGCACGGTCTGGAGACGTCATCTACGTCGAAGGAAACGCAAACATTGACATGAATGGCCACTTCAGCGTCCTGGTGCCAGACGGAGTCACGATCGCGAGTAACCGGGGCGAAAACGGTTCCCCGGGTGGGCGGATCTACCAGAGTAGCACAACGGGCAGCGGGCCTGACACTGACTGGTACACTACTATGTTCAAGGTCACCGGACAGAACGTGAGGATCACCGGCTTACGACTTCAGGGGCCTGACAACAGCACATCAAGCCCACAGAGATTTGCAATCTTCTCCACTGCTCGTAATCTGGAGGTGGACAATTGTGAGATCTTTGGCTGGGGCTATGCAGGGGTTGCTCTCTTCAGGACTGGAGGAGTTTCAGACATGAAAATCGGCGGGTACATCCACCACAACTATATCCACCACTGCCAGCGGAGCGATCTTGGCTACGGCGTCGAGGTCGGGCAGGGTGGTGAGGGCCTGATCGAGGCGAACAAGTTTGACTATTGCAGACATGCAGTCGCTGGAACCGGAGACGTCAACAATGGGTATGAGGTGTGCTATAACATCTTTGGCCCGAACTTCCCCATGAGCAACACTGCTCATGTCATAGACATGCACGGCGTGAGCACTCCTTCCGGGAACGTTGCCGGCGACAGACTGGTCATTCATCACAATACGTTTGAAGCTATCAGCACAACCGATTATAGCATCGCCATTCGTGGGATTCCCAGGACCGGGGCATACATCGATCACAACTGGATCAAGTATACCGGCGCCCCGATCGGGCGAACTGGTGTTACAACCAGCCAGCTCAACGTCCGCATGTATATCGGTGAGAACAAGGGTCCATCCGGGCAGATCCTGACGACTCTTCAGCAGAGGATCTTTTCCACGAGTTTGGCGTAACGCCTCTCTCTCCCCTCTTTTTTGCGGTAATAGTGTATCATGCAACACCTGCGACGAGTACTACATCGTTGACACTTTGTGCACAACACTGTGATACACGATAATTCAGAACCTGCCTTGTCCGAGTCCGATTTCGGAAGGCCGCACCTGAGCTCATTGCAACAGTCATTAGGCCACAATCATGACCCCAATATTCCCTGCCCAGCATCCCCGTACCGGAGCGGGCACCGACCACAACCAGTTGGATCGTATTCAGTTGGTTAAGTCCCTACAGGCAAACATAAACGAATTCAGTACGACCCCTTTTTATATCCCACGCAAACAGAGGAATGAGTGCAATATGGAGCTCCAAGCCCAATGAGCGCGTGTGGTAACTGATCAGGCAGATTCCCATAGGCTTGCTGCAAGGTAAAATTTTATTAAGAACGAGAGACTTCAGGCATATGATATAGGTGCACGTACGACAAGCAGTGTCTATTGTTCTGATCCTGCTAGGCGTAATGCTGATTGCTCAGCCTGCATTGATTTTTACTATGCCAGTCACTTCAATAATCATTCCGGACTCTGCGTTTGGATTGGTCTGCCTGGAAAAGAGATTTGGCGCTGGACAGAACCCAACAGGCAACCCGATTGGCGGAGGCGAGGGATATAGTGATATCGTCACACCGATGGATTCACAGGTGAGGTATCCCGTCACAACACGAGACGAACTGCTCGTTGCACTCAAGAATGCAGATAGTGGAGATGTAGTATACATCGATGCAAATGCCCAGATCGACCTTACTAATACTCCAGAGGTGATCATCCCCGCCGGTGTGACACTTGCAGGCAACCGGGGAGCAGTAAATACGACCGGAGCAGCAGTATATTCTTTCACCACCGGAGAGCCGGGAGAGTATACTCTATGGGGTCTTGTATCTGTGGCCGATGAGAATGACAGTTCATTCTGGGTCAGGGTGGATGGTAAGGAGGGCCGGCTGTGGGATCTGGAACCAAAATCGGATTGGTACTGGAGCAGGGAAGGAACATACAATCTCTCCGCTGGACACCACACCCTGACTATCCGGCAGCAGGAAGATGGTTCGAAACTCGATGGGTTCCTCATCACAGACGAGCCGGGTTATGTCCCGGTTACTGTCATAGGAGGGCAGCATATCTGGATAGAGGCAGAATCAGGAGCACCCTCACCTCCTGTGGAGATAGAACGGAACCTCACAGCATCAGGTGGGATGTGCATTGTGGTACCCAAAGGTGCTGGCATGGGCGAGCCCCCAGTCTCCCCGGGTGGGCTGATTTACCAGAGTAGCGCAACGGGCAGCGGGCCTGACACCGACCGGTACACTACTATGTTCAAGGTCACCGGACAGAACGTGAGGATCACCGGCTTACGACTTCAGGGGCCTGACAACAGCACATCAAGCCCACAGAGATTTGCAATCTTCTCCACTGCTCGTAATCTGGAGGTGGACAATTGTGAGATCTTTGGCTGGGGCTATGCAGGGGTTGCTCTCTTCAGGACTGGAGGAGTTTCAGACATGAAAATCGGCGGGTACATCCACCACAACTATATCCACCACTGCCAGCGGAGCGATCTTGGCTACGGCGTCGAGGTCGGGCAGGGTGGTGAGGGCCTGATCGAGGCGAACAAGTTTGACTATTGCAGACATGCAGTCGCTGGAACCGGAGACGTCAACAATGGGTATGAGGTGTGCTATAACATCTTTGGCCCGAACTTCCCCATGAGCAACACTGCTCATGTCATAGACATGCACGGCGTGAGCACTCCTTCCGGGAACGTTGCCGGCGACAGACTGGTCATTCATCACAATACGTTTGAAGCTATCAGCACAACCGATTATAGCATCGCCATTCGTGGGATTCCCAGGACCGGGGCATACATCGATCACAACTGGATCAAGTATACCGGCGCCCCGATCGGGCGAACTGGTGTTACAACCAGCCAGCTCAACGTCCGCATGTATATCGGTGAGAACAAGGGTCCATCCGGGCAGATCCTGACGACTCTTCAGCAGAGGATCTTTTCCACGAGTTTGGCGTAACGCCTCTCTCTCCCCTCTTTCGTATGAAAATGACCCCAACTATTTTCATCCGGTATGCCTGTGGCCCCAGGGGCATCATGTAGTTTTTTGCGGTAATAGTGTGTCATGCAACACCTGCGACGAATGTTTTAGTATCTTCCGGTATTGCTGATCTCCGGTGAGTCGCCCGCGATTGCCGGGTATTGCCCGCCCCCTGGCCTGCCAGGGGAAAACAGGGATCATGCAGGAGAGATACAGCAACGCCTCTTACGATACAATGCGGGAGATACCCAAGGGGAAGTAGCAGATACGTAACTCTACCCTGTGAGTATTTATATACCTATGAGGAACAGGAACCTCCGCATCCCAGGATACAGATCAGCAGGATTTGTATGGCACAAGTATTGATGATTCGCTCTCACTACCCAGACACCAGGCTTGAGAAAGAAGCGGATGCACTCCGAAAGAGTGGTCACTCAGTCTGCTTCCTCGTTTGGGACAGAGGAAGAATTTCGCAGTCCCGCAGTATGAACACGAGTGAAGTTCTCCAATTTCGAGCGAAAGTACATCCGGACGATCTACGTGTCATTCTGTACCTGCCCCTGTGGTGGCTCTTCATCATCCACGCCCTCACATACAGGGATTTCGATGTCGTTCATGCGGCAGACTTGGACACGTACGTGCCAGCACTCCTTGTCGCGAAACTGAAGAGAAAGAAGATTGTGTATGACATCTATGATTTCTATGCCGAGATGATCCAGTTTCCCCTGCTCGCGGATCTCTCGAAAAGATGTATATCCGTCATCGACAGATGCCTGATGGAATATGCGGACATCGTAATTCTCCCTGATCCAGCACGGATAAAGCAGGTGGGAATCAGAGATACGAGAAAAATTGTCATTATTGCAAACTCTCCCAAGGAGAGTACAATTGACGGAATCCCTTCGCGACCCTCTGACAATCGATTCAGGATCTTTTATGGGGGCAATATCCAGGAAGACCGATACCTCGACGAGGTCTGCCGGATTGTCAGAAATCTCCCTGGTGTATACCTCTCCATTCATGGTCCATGCTCCGAGCAATACAGCGAGAAACTTCAGGAGATCTCCAGGGGCTCGGAAAATATCCAGCTCTCCTTTGGGTGGGTCGCGCATAAGGAGATCCTAGCAAAAACCATGGAGGCCGATCTTCTCTTTGCTCTCTACAATCCACGGATACCAAATAACTGTTACGCTAGCCCGAACAAGCTTTTCGAGGCTATGCTCTGCGGAAAACCGATCATCGTGAACAGTGGCAGTACGATGACATCTATCGTCCGGGATACGGAGTGCGGCTTAATTGTTCCTTTTGGCGATCCTGATGCTTTCAGGGAGGCTGTCCAGCAGTTGAGGGAAGATCCAAGCCTGAGAGACAGGCTTGGGACGAACGCACGGGCCGCCTATGAAAACCTGTTCCGTTGGGAGATAATGGAGGAGAGACTTTCATCAACATACGGAGATCTCACATACTCTGCTGGGCCGTACCGCGGAGGAGATTCGGATAACACAGGGAGGGACTAAACGGCGTGTGGATGAATGTCATCCAGAATGATGGATTATGACAATATGGATGGGCGCATAAATATGGACGTCATTATTCTTGATGCGCACCCTGAAGAGGATGCGAGGATTAAGAGGCATGTTAAATATCTCATAGATCAAGGATTAAATGTCTACAGAATACACTATAACCACATAGATGAATCTGCTAAACCCGGGGTATTTTCTCAATTCGGAGAGAAAGGGTTTAGAATAAACATATCGGTATTTCAGGGCAAGCTTCGAACGCTTTATTATCTGAGTTATTGTTTAAGAAGAAAAATACTGACGGAGTGTCTGAAGGCATTAGAAATACTCAATTTTGATCCTGTGCGTCCGTACATTCTTCACGTACATGATCCCCAGTTATTACCATTAGCCGCAATGCTGGTTAGAAATGGGCTACTCAGTTCAAAAATTGTTTATGATAGGCATGAACTCTACGAAGAACTCGTCCAGCGTTATGGTATTTCTATTCCTGCCTTCTACGAAAAACATATAAAAAACTTTATTTCAGGGATAGTTATTGTTTCAGAGCACCATTTCAATCCGGCTCGTAGATTGTTTCCCAAGCCACATATTGTTACCGTTCCAAATTATCCTTTATCGGAAGTTTATGACACGAGTATCATAAATGACAAGATACAGTCACTCAAGTCAGATTCCCAGATTAATGCTATTTATATCGGTGGTCTCAATAATCTGTTAGATAGAGATGTCGATCTTCTCATAAAAATCGCAGATAACACGCTTCAGTCCTACGATAATGTGAATTTCATCATAGGTGGAACCTACTTGGATGCACAATCAAAAGTGAAGATCGATGCCCTATCTAAGAAGTATGCTGATAAATTTCAATTCCTTGGCTACGTTCCGCGGGAGAAGACAATCGAACTCACTCAAAAGGCCCATATTGGCTTTTTCCTTCTGAGGCCGGACACACGTTATTGGGTAAAGGCTTCGCCCAACAAGGTTTTTGAATACTTGATATGTGGTACTGTTCCTATCATCAGGGTTGATGTCGATCATGCCGATGCACTGAAGAAGTGTTCATTGATCTTCGGTCGTTCCGACGATGACGACGTTATTGTTAAGGCTGTATTGGATTTGGTTGGCGATTCCGCGAGGCTTAAAGATCTAATGATGGCCGCTAAAGTTCTGAGCGCTGATTATACATGGGAAGTTGTAGCGTTTCGATATATTGAGTTGTACAACCTGTTGAGTCCATCCTAAAAATTCATTGGCCCAGATAAATCTCATCAGGAAAGCGCCCTATTCTTCAAATATTCGATTAAATCATCGACGGATTCTCCCTTCAATGATTGGAGAACAGTATTTGCACCTATCACGTGTGAAGTTTTTCCTTCAATGAGCATATTTACTGCATCGATATACTCGAAGACGGAATCAGCAGTGAGTACATACTCCTGCAGAGCTGCCGGAAGGCCCTGTATGGACAGAGTGGATGCGATGACAGGTCTACCGCACGCAAGTGCCTCCAGTATCCGTATCTTTATCCCACCCGGGTTTTTTAAGGGAACAATGACGGCATCGGCTGCTCGTACGTAATTACCTGGATTCTCAACCTGGCCAATAAAATTAATGCCGCTATTCTCTTCCAGATTGAAGTGCTTAGGCGGAGTTCCAGACCCAAAAATATTCACTCGCACCCTTGAATTCATATTTTCGTTGCTGATGGCCGGAACCAACTCTTGAACGATGAATTGTAATGCATCATGGTTTTGCTCTCTATCCAAACTGCCATAGAACACGAGATTGAATTTATCATTGCCGAGTTCTTGACGTTGCCCGTGAGGGTTAAATAACTCGGTGTCAATCTTTGGAGGTATATAGAAGACCTTTTCTTCGTCAATCATTCCGTTTACATACTCGTAATCACTCAAAGATATCGTAACAACTGCATCAACGTTTCGGATCACATGGTTTTCATAAAGTCTCATCGGGATATAAAGCGGAGAATCGTTCGCCTTGAGATACTGCCATTCAATATTATGCATAATAAGGATTTTAGGGATATGATTTCGGTCTGCGATCTGTTTTGCGATGTGATAGTAGAATACACTAAAAAAGATCGCGTCAGGGGTCTGAATACTATCTAGAGACTGATTCAGCAGGTAATCAGGTCTAATTATACTCAAGAGTCTTGAATGTTTGATAAATGAGAACCTCGGCACCAGATATTGTACCTTGAAGTTTGTCTTCTGGGGTTGGTGACCTTCCTTGTCCCCGACATCCATTGCATAATATTCACATACATCGTTCTCTTTTCCTAACTCAGAGAGCAGATAGAACCTATACCAGTCACCACCGCTATTGATAGGAACTGGATTGTATATGTCAAAGAATGCAATCTTCATGCTACACCTCGTACCGTGGCTGCGTACCTGCCTGAGGTGGGCCTCTAGGAGGGCCCGGAGGCAGACATAAGAGCCCTGAATAGTGAGCACATGGCTCACCTCCAGACTGCCCCTCCGATAGCGTGGGGATTTTGCCAGCCTGACACGGCGAGACGTGGTGATGGAAAGGCTTGCGGGGTATCATGATCTGGCCTCTGTTTGGAGCCACTTATTGCAATCATCGTACATATTATACTTATCGGCTCTGTTGCTGCGTTGAAGATGCCTCGCAGTTTGACCCAAAGAACAGAGATGCCAGACGCATACTCTAACTGGAGTATATAATGGACGCCTTGTTCGACGCGGCGAGTTCTACCTCTCGTTCGAGTTCATCTACCTGTGGGATGTGCTCCTTGACCAGATGAACACCGGCAAGCGCGGCCGTCCGCGTCTGTATCCAGAACCCCTCATCGTGTGGATGGCCTGCACTCACATCCACCCCTAGATGCCCTACCGCCGGAGGGAGGGGCTTACTCGGGAACTCTCAATAATTATCCTACTCTCACGCCAGCAGATTATACGACCCTCTCCCGCCGGGTAAACCCTTGGATCTCTCGTTTGAAAGTAACTCCCGGAACCCTTTTCTGAGGTCGTCGTCATCGCTGTCAATAGCACCTGGATCATGGGCTGCCGACGAGGGCAAGTAGATGTGGGAGAAGTGGAAGGTCCGGCGTGGCTGGACCTGGGTCCACGCCGTGATTGATGTTGAGACCAATCAGATTCTCGGCCTGGAAGTCGCCGGCGAGTAGGTTCCGGATGACCGGATGTTCGTCCCTTTCTCCTCGACGGGGTTGTGCAGCGCTGCAGTGAGGAGTATGCTGTGCGCAGGGTTCTCGCGGACGGACGGGTATGGCCGGAATTCGCTCTTCAATACCCTCAAAGGATGGAGTTCCTCTCCGAAATCAAGGCACAGTTCAATGCCTTGACAGGTCACTTCCCGGAAGGGGATGCTATGAGATGTGAGGATGAAAAATAAACTGCTACGACATGCCGGTCTACAATGGTGACATGAACTGATGTGTCAGTGGTATTGAAAGGGGCCTCTGTTGGAATTGTGCAACACGCACCTGATAGCTGCGAAATATATAGTTTGAGTTCAGAAGGGGGTCTCTAATCCTAAGGGAGAGTAGAGGTTTAGCATGAAGATTCGATTGCTGGAAAAAGTGACTGAGGCCTTTCCGTATCTGGTACTGGTCACCTACATCGCAGGCTTCATCTTCAGCATTCTCATCGATAGGGTGAGTTACCTGGTCAACGGCTCAATTCTGGCAATTCCGGCAATCATCGGAGTCTTTACATTCATCATCATAAAAAAAAGGGATGTCGACCTGTCAGGAAACATAGGGCTGTTTTCATATAATCCCTCTAAGTCCACACTGCTCTTCGGGCTGCTCTATACTCTTACCATTGCTATTCTTCTCATCGCATCTGCCGAATCAAAGTGGGGTCTTGTGGCGATCCTTATCTTATATGTCACAATTCTTGTCCAGGTTCTATCGAGAAGAATAGTCCCGGTAGTAGTGCTCGTTGAGACGATGCTCACTCTCGCAGTCACCATTTACAGTTATACTCTGCGATCGGCACTCTACTTCGGCGCTACGGATACGATGCCACATATCTACATGTCCACCGTCACCTACCTCTCCGGGCACATCATCCCGCCAGAACTCGGGAACTACACACACTTTCCCCTGTACCACATATTCATGGCACTCTCTTCGCTCACGCTCGGTCTGGATATCCAATCATCTCTCTTTGTCACTACCTGCCTGATTTATATCTCCACTGTGCCGCTTCTGTACTACCTAGTCATCAGGATATTCCGCAATGAGCAGATCTCCCTCCTGATCATTCTTGCGTATGCTATGAATGCTAACGTTACATACTACGGCACGTACATGGTGACGAGGACCATGGCCTATGTCGGGTTCCTGATCCTCCTGTATCTGCTCTACTCCTTGGCAAGTCCAAAGTCTGACACAGAATCTGCCGTTGCCAGACCCACCGCCCGGAGAGTTCTCGTCGTGATCATGCTCGTCTTCATTCTGTTGACTCACCAGATCTCCACACCAATGATCATCATTCTGCTCGGACTTCTCTTCACCCTTGAACTGCTTATACACGATGAAATGCACGTGAATCTGGTCTTCCTGACAGTGCCCGTTGCCCTCTTCGCCTGCTACTGGATATTCGTTGCTCACTCCTTCATATGGGAGTTGCTCCCGCGCACCGAACCCAATCTATACAAAAGCATTGTCTTTGCCAAAGTGGAATACCTGGGGCTAAGTTTCCTCGTGAACCGCATCGATATTCTGCTCATCGTTTTCTTCGCATTACTCGGAGCGCTCTATCTCATATGGAAGCAGCAACCAAGATACTCGATCATATTCGGCATTCTGGGACTGGTGGCGATATTCCTGAACGTCCCGAATATCCTCACTACAGTGTTTCAATTCGTGGAAATACTTCGCATGGATCGGTTTGCACTTCTGGTCCTGCCGTTTCTCGCTCTCATCATGGGAGTCGGGATGTACATCTTCGCCAAATTCCTATCTATCAGGGGATGTACGCCACGATGGAGTGGGATACTGCTAGCCGCGCTGATTGCCATCTATGGTATCGGTTCCCTAGGGCTTGTGAAGGACGAACCGGATCACATACGATACTCCTTTTGTGAGGAGGAGATCGCCGGATTTGATCATGTATTGAAGACAGTTCCAAGCGGGTCTTCCCTGCACTCGGATTATTATACGTGGCGGTTCTTCGCCAGGCAGAAGTTCAATGGATCCGAGCGCCTGGGATTACCGCATTATACCATACCATATTATGACAATTACTGGCTGCAAAACACGCTGGAATCCTCGGGGGAGCAAGGATATATCATCCTTCCTCAGGGCCAGTTCCTGCGAAACGGACTGCTCCTTGGAAGTTATGACGAGTTTGATCCGGAGAATCTTCAGCCCTACCTGCCTACAGAGGGAAATGTCCTGAATATCTCACGGAGACTCACAATAGAGGATAAAATCTACTCAAACTACGGCGTCGAGTTATACCGTGATAGCCGGAGTTTTTCAGCCATGTGATTTTTCCCCGTGCTAGCCCCGTCCCAAAACACTCGCCCGGCCCCCCTCACTGTGCGATAAGTCTGCCGACAAAAGTCTGATCGTCTGATCTCCATGCCTGGTTTCGATCAGATCTTCACGGAAAAAGAGGGAGGGTTTGAAGAAAGACCTCCGGTGAGAGTATCGAAATACGAGTCCGGAATGGCGCTCCTCATGGGACGAGAGAGTATTGTACATCTTGTTCGCGAGATGCTTCCCATGATGTATGCCACTGAGGAATTAATCAGAGATCAACTTAAACCGACAGGCAATGCTTGAGCGTCAGTCTAGGGAAGGAACGCCTCTCTCAGCCTACGATGAAGGACTATTCTGGAAGATACGTTGCAATTGAGATTAGAATTCTCGATTCGCGGTGTCAGTCAGGTAACAGGCCACCATCAGAGAACGGTTATCTGGGATTACCGGTTGACCGGCGAGCACGCTAAGCTCTTTCATCGGACTCTCTCCCTTGAATGGATCGAACAGGACGAATTCAGGACATTTGTTCAAAAACACATCGGGAAACTGAAAAACGGGATTGCGGCGATTGCTGGACATACCCTGCCGTCAAGAACACTTGGGATTCATCATTGCTCATTCCACCGGAAACAAACGGGGAGCCTGCACGCACCTCCTTGACCTGGTTTTCGAGAGAGTTTCGTTGCCGATGCCTTCTGCCTGATCGTCGTCCGACATTCCGCAGGTCTTTGCTCACAAATAGTAATTTTCGTACTCCTTTCCGA
>ENA-UOOI01000054-UOOI01000054.1-fermentation-metagenome-genome-assembly--contig:-NODE-54-length-139569-cov-7.104635_pt1 | contig 139569 bp, 118 predicted proteins | sample MGYA00245779_ERZ724027 | MGnify/ENA primary metagenome ERZ724027 (study PRJEB28704, sample SAMN03018318) | fermentation metagenome | biome: anthropogenic terrestrial biome; feature: soil...
GCTGCAAAGTTCTTCGCACAAGCATCCTCGTCTTCGCCAAACGCCGCTGAAAGGTTGACTACATGTATCCACCTGGCACCCGCCTGCCGAAAGCCCTCCGCTACGTCAACAGGGTCAGTCGAATAGATGTCCATGCGAGACCGCTCCCCACGCTGGAGACGAACCACCTGTCCTGCCACTAAGTCAATCGCAGGAAGAAGCGTCATCGGAGCATCCTATCCACGCACAATGTGTAAGAAGTTGGACATCACCGTGAGCCCCGTCGCAGAGGACTTCTCCGGATGAAACTGCACGCCAAATACGTTATCTGACCAAACGGAGGACGGAAAGCTCCGCGTATAGTGCGTATAGCTGCACACGACCTGGGAGTCAACGTCATCGGCAAGTGCATAGGAGTGCGTGAAGTATACGTTTGCACCCTCCGCAACATCAACGAACAAAGGACACATACGACCTTGCTCGGTAAAATGGACCTGATCCCAGCCGACATGAGGCACCTTCAGCCGTTTGCTCTCCAGCTTGGTGACTGATCCCTTTAATACACCGAGGCCAGGTATCCAGCCATCTCCCCATGTGCGTGAGCCAGAGTGCTCATGCCCCCTCTCGAACAGGATCTGCATGCCAAGGCAGATGCCCAGAAAGGGGATGCCAGATTGGATCGCCCTCACGATAGCGTCAGCTTCTCCTGACGTACGCATATAGGTGGTTGCATCCTCGAAGCTCCCCACTCCCGGACAGATGATCCCTGCCGCAGAGGCGATGGTTCCAGGGTCATCGCTAATCTCGACGCCGCCACCGATGCCAGACAGCGATCTGGCAACGGAGAGCAGGTTGCCTTTGTGGTAGTCAACTATAACGATCTCCGGTGAAGCCATCACAGTACCCCTTTGGTCGAAGGAATGCCACTGCATCGTGGGTCTGACTCTACAGCACTACGGAGTGCCCGCGCACAAGATTTAAACGAAGCTTCAAGAATATGATGGGCGTTGACCCCAGAGATCTCACGCAGGTGAAGGGTCATCCCGGCATCACGCGCAAATCCTGCAAAAAACTCATGCGCAAGTTCACAGTCAAACGTACCGACCTTATCAGGGCCAATTGGCACGTCCCAGTAGAGCTGACCACGGCCGGAGATGTCTACGGCGCTTTGTATCAACGCCTCGTCAAGAGGCACGCAGGCGTCCCCAAAGCGCCGTATGCCTGCCTTATCCCCAAGAGCCTGCCCGAGCGCGCGCCCCAAGGTTATCCCCACATCCTCTACAGTGTGATGATCGTCTATCCAGGTATCACCCTTTGCCTTAAGCGTGAGGTCAAACAAGGCATGGCGACCAAACGCGCTGAGCATATGATCAAAAAACCCTATGCCCGTCGAGATGTCACAAGTTCCCGTGCCATCAAGGTTGAGTTGGACTTCCACATCTGTCTCGTTGGTCTTCCGGACGACCTTTGCTGTCCTATTCATTGCAACTCTCCTCCAATAGGTGCGTAAGACTACGTAGTAGGCTATCGTTTTCTTGCGGCATGCCGACGGTAATGCGCAGGCAATCCTTCAAGCCTGCCGCAGACGAGAAGTCCCGTACGAGGATTGAGCACTCGTCTCGTAAGCGACAGCGCAGCTTATGGGCAGAAGGGACCCTCACAAGAAGAAAGTTTGCGTCACTGGGCCAGACCGTAACTCCCAACGATGCCATCCCACACAGCCCGGCATAAAGTCGCTTCCGCTCTTGCTTTATCTTCTCCAAAGTGTCTGAGAGGTTTGAGCGACGCCGCAGCACCGCCAGCGCGGCACTCTGATCCAGCACGCTCACAGAGTAGGGCTGACGCACTGCCGCGAGCGCTGAGACGACACCCGGATCAGCGAGGATATAGCCGAGGCGCACACCGGCCAAGGCATAGGCTTTTGAAAGCGTCCGCAAGATGACAAGGTTGTCATAGCGCCCGAGAAGATCGACGCAGCTTGCTCCGGAACGAGCGAACTCTACATACGCCTCGTCGACTACAACGAGACCCGACGTTTCTTTGCACAGGCGACTGACGAGCCCATGCGAGACGAGGTTCCCTGTTGGGTTGTTGGGAGAGGTCACGATAGTGATGGTCGCCGCGCGCGAGGCTTCAACGAGGCTGTCCTCATCAATTTTAAACGTTGTGGGATCACGCGGCACTTCCTGCACAGGGCACTCTAAAAGGCCTGCATAGAGGTCATAGACCGAAAAGTCAGGAGGGCAGTGTAGGACAACATGGCCCTGGCCCCCAAAGGCGACAAAGAGATTAAAAAGCAGCTCATCTCCCCCATTGCCGCATATGAGCTGCTTTGGGGCAATGTTATAGACCAGGGAGAGCTCTTTGCGCAAAGCCGGCGCAAGGGGGGACGGGTAGCGATTGGTCGGCGTCGCCTTCAAGGCATCGGCCACTGCGGACTGCAGCTCTGGGGGTAGGCCAAAGGAGTTTTCATTCGCCGAGAGGTTTATGTCCACTGGCGAAAACGCAGGATCGTAGGGCTCAAGCGCCGCTGCGCTCGGCCTCATCCATTGCTTGATCTTCTTTGGAACACCAGCGCTCATGACAGCCTTTCGGGTTTCATCGAGGCTTTCGGCGAGTCGAGCACCGTGGGCCATGCCGTATGATTGGCATTCTCGCAAGCTGCTTCCTCATTCTCGAAACAGTCCTTCTGGGCATGGGCAAGAGGAATGCGCAGCCCTGCGGACAGGGCATGGGCCCACAGACCTTCGGCTTGCGCGAGGACTTGGACCGACGGGGCATCGTTTAGCACGCCCTCGCGGCTGTAGGCTATAACCGAGGAGCGCTTCTGGAAGTCATAGACACCAAGGGGGTTGGAAAATGCGGCTGTGCCACCTGTAGGCAGCGTGTGGTTCGGGCCAGCCACATAATCTCCCAGTGGCTCTGAGCTCCAAGGACCCACGAAGATTGCACCTGCGTTATGAATGCGCGCGAGCATGGACCACGCCTCTGCGCAGTGCAGCTCCAGGTGCTCAGGTGCAATTGTATCGACAGCAGCAATTGCAGCCTCAGGCGCCACCGTACACACGACGAGGCCATGATCAAGCGATTCACGCGTGATCTTCTCGCGCGGGGACTGTACGAGCAGATGCTCCATTGCGGCAAAGACGCGAGATGGCAACGACGAGTCCCATGTCACCAGGTAGCAGGTGGCCATTGGGTCATGCTCTGCTTGCGCCATCAAGTCCGCGGCGACGACAACAGGGTCGGCTGTCTCATCGGCCAGCACGCAAACCTCCGATGGCCCAGCAACCATATCGATGCCCACGTCGCCCGATACGTAGCGCTTTGCAGCGGCGACATAGGCATTGCCTGGGCCCACGACTTTCGCGACGCGAGGAATCGTCTCGGTGCCATAGGCGGCCGCCGCAATAGCCTGTGCGCCTCCCACCGCATAGACCTCGTCGACCCCTGCCACCGAGGCGGCGGCTAAGGTATAAGGCGAGATGCTGCCATCCCTTTGCGGAGGCGTGAGCATAATGACGCGCTGAACGCCGGCAACCTTGGCTGGTATTGCGTCCATCAACACGGTGGAGGGGTACTGCGCGCGCCCGCCTGGGACGTAAAGGGCGACGCTCGCCACCGGGGTGACCTTCACGCCGACGGTCGTGCCGTCGTCGCGCGAAGTGAACCATGATTGCTCTTTTTGCCGCTCGTGGAAGTCACGGATGTGTGCGTATGCTCGCTCAAGCGCCTTGAGAAAGGCAGGATCGACTTCCTTTCCTGCCGAAGAAACTACTGCGTCAGGAACACGAAAGCTCCCAGGGCAAATTCCATCGAAACGCTGGCAGTATGTGCGCACTGCTGCGTCTCCGTGCATCCGAACGTCATCCACAATGGACTGTGCCGCATCCATCACCTTGCGAGGCAGCGCGCCTGAGCGCTCAAGGTCAGATGGCTCCAGCCGCTCCGCCCCTGTCAATGTTATCGTTCTCATCTCTGGTCCTCTTCTCCTTGCTGCTGCACGGCTAGGCTTAGCTTTTTTGCCAAGGCTCTCACGCGTGGGTCACAGCGCCATGCTGCCGGTCCTGCAAAGAAGCGTGCCGAGCACTGAAGTACGTCATCGTCAACGACAACAAGATCGTTCTCGCGCAGCGTCGTGCCTGTTTGCGTAATGTCAACGATGCGGTCGGTCATGCCAACTATGGGCCCAAGCTCAATGTTGCCGTGAAGGCTCACGATGTCGACCTGCTTGCCTATGCGATCGAAATAGGCTTGCGTGATGCGAGGATACTTCGTCGCGACGCGCATCGTCCCACGCCAAGAATAGGCGCTTTCGGCCTTTCCCCTGGCGCTCCTCGGCTCAGCAACCACGAAATGGCAGCGTCCGTAATCCAAGTCAACGAGCTCAAGCAACTCAGCGTTGGCCTCGATTAGAGAATCGTTGCCGCAGATGCCGCAATCCGCCCCACCATAGGCAACAAAGCTCGGCGCATCGCTCGCGCGCACGATGATGTACTCAACCTCGCCCGAGCGAATCACGAGCTTGCGGTCATGATCTCGCAGGCCCGCAGTGGAAAGTCCTGCTTTTTGCAGCAGATCCACTGTCGGCTCGAAAAGAGCTCCCTTTGGAATTGCGATGCGCAGCGGGCGCTCGCTCGCCCGGCCCTTGTCGGCCACGACCCCCGAAACGCCCGGCTTGCCCAATGCCTCCTGCAAACGTTCAAGCGATAAGGCAAAGCCACAGGCAGAGACATTAGGCATGCCAAGCTTCTCAAGTACTGCGTCATAGCGTCCGCCTGAGGCAAGGGGAGCTGAGACTCCGTCGGCATAGGCCTTAAAGATGGCTCCTGTGTAATAGTCAAACGAATTTATGATCGAAAAGTCGAAGACGAGGCGCCCATCCTCTACGAGCTCCCTGTGGCCAGCCGTGAGATCATGCAGCTCCTTTGTGCCACGTACCTCCGCTGGCACTCCTGCGGCGGCAAGAAGGCCATCGATAGTCGATACGACCTCCATGCCACCCGAAAGACGCGGAAGCTCACATAGCGCCCGTGCTGTCGCAGGCGTGATCTGCTCTTTTCCCAGCGCCTGTGAGACACAGGCGTCCAGGGACACGAAGTCGGACGCATGTATATATGCGCGAACGCGCCGCGCGAGCACACAGTCGGACACACAGGTGGACAGCAGGGCGTTGAGTGGGACGACGGAGCCGCACGCGATGCGCCAGTCAGAGATGCCAAGCGCATCCAGCACCTCACCGAGCAGCCCTGCGGTCTCCTGCTCAGAGGCAGAGCTGCTTTCGCCGATGAGCTCAACTCCTATTTGGGTGAACTGGCGGGGCTGTCCTCGCAGCTGTGACTCCTCACGCACAACCGGCGCCTCATAGCGCAGGCGCAAAGGCAGGCTAGCGTGGGACATACGGGTGCTCACAAGCCGGGCAATCGGCAAAGTGAGATCCGGCCGCATCACCAACAATGCGCCATCATTGTCAAAAAGCTGGAAGGGGCTGTCGTCAATCTGGCTGCCTTGCTCCAACACGTTCCGATATTCCAGCAGCGGCGTCTCTACGGGCATATATCCCCGTTGGCTAAAACAAGCTCGTGCCTTTGCTGCAATGCGCTCCCTATCGAGCGCCTCATTAGGGAGGATATCCCTAAACCCCCAAGGAGTGCCTGTTGGCATGCGTCTCCCCTCTCATGCATCAGCCGCTGCCGCGGCGATCGGACGCTCAGTACTTTAGCACACTAAAGTGTCCGGCGCTCCCATCATGAACCTCTGTAATAAAGCAGAAACCCGACAAAGCCCCTACACGCTGCCAAGGCAAGCTTGATCTCACCGGATCAATCCTTTAAAAGGAACATCAAATGCGAATGATGTCAGCATATGCAGCAGAGCAGAATCTACGCAGGTCTTCAGGACTCAGGATGAGCGACAGGCCACGACGGCCCCCCGAGATCGCCATGCGATCAAAAAGCTGTGCCGTTTCATCTACCAGCGTCGGAAAGGCCTTTTTCATGCCGATTGGCGAGCAACCGCCGCGCACATAGCCCGTGACAAGCTCGAGGTCCCGCAGAGGCATCAAGGCAAGCGACTTCTCTCCGGCAGCCTGGGCTGCCTTCTTCAAGTCAAGCTCTTGGGCGACGGGAATGCAGCAGACCACATAGTCCTCTTGCGGCGAAACGCAAACGAGCGTCTTGAAGGTCGCATCGAGATCCATTCCGGCGAGGGTTGCCATTCTCTCACCAAGGCCACGGGACACGTCTTCCTCGCTCCCAAGGTCAACTGCGTCATAGCTGATGCCCGCACGATCAAGCTCGCGCATAGCGTTGGATTTTTGAACCCTCTCCTTGCGTGCCATGCTTCTGATCCTTCTCTTTCAGACTCTGACCCAACTCATCCTCACGAGACGACCTCCGGACGCTCAACTCCGTTTCTCGGCCGCAAGGCGAGCTCGATCTCTTTTTAGGATCGGCGCGAGATATTGGCCGGTATAGCTTCCCTTTACATTCGCAATATGCTCCGGCGTCCCATAGGCGACAACACGGCCGCCCGCCTGCCCGCCTTCCGGACCGAGGTCAATGATGCGATCGGCCATTTTGATCACATCAAGGTTGTGCTCTATTACCAACACGGTGTTCCCCGCGTCGACCAAGCGCTCCAACACATCAATGAGCTGTCTGACATCTTCGAAATGCAGGCCTGTCGTCGGTTCGTCAAGGATATAGAACGTCTTGCCCGTCTGCTGGCGATGGAGTTCCTTAGCCAGCTTGACACGCTGGGCTTCCCCACCTGACAGCGTCGTGGCCGGCTGCCCGAGGTGGATGTAGCCAAGTCCCACGTCATACAGTGTCTTGAGCTTATTTTTGATCCGTGGGATAGCTGAGAAAAAAGACAAGGCCTCCGTCACGGTCATGTCAAGTACGTCTGCTATTGATTTTCCATGGTAGAGGATCTGCAGCGTCTCACGGTTATATCGCCTGCCATGGCAGACCTCGCAGGGCATGTAGATATCAGGGAGGAAGTTCATCTCTATTTTGATCTGACCGTCCCCCTTGCATGCCTCGCAGCGTCCTCCTGGCACATTGAAGGAGAAACGACCTGGGCTATAGCCACGTGCGCGGCTTTCTGGCACGCTTGCAAAAAGGGCGCGCAGATCATCCCACAGCCCGATATAGGTCGCGGGGTTTGAGCGAGGCGTTCTGCCAATCGGTGACTGGTCGATATCGATGACCTTATCAATGTTTTCGATGCCCGTGAGCGTCTTGTATGGGCCGACGGGACGCTTGGAGCGATGAATCGCATTTGTGAGGGCGGGAGCGAGCGTGTCCGTGACAAGGGAGGACTTGCCAGAGCCAGAGACGCCCGTCACAACCGTCAGGGTGCCGAACTCGATGCGTGCCGACACGTTTTTCAGGTTGTTCGCGCAAGCGCCCGTGATCTTTAGCGCCCCACGGCCGGGATGGCGCCGATGCTCCGGCAAACGTATTTGCTTTCTTCCTGTCAAGTAGGCGCCTGTCAGCGAGTCTGGATTCGCCATGATCTCAGCGGGCGTGCCCGCCGCGACAACCGAGCCGCCCAGCTCGCCGGCACCAGGGCCCATATCGATTACGTAGTCGGCTGAGCGGATGGTGTCCTCATCATGCTCCACGACTATCACGGTATTGCCCTGGTCACGAAGGTTTTTGAGCGTCGCGATCAGGCGATCATTGTCTCGCTGGTGCAAGCCAATCGAAGGCTCGTCGAGTATGTAGAGCACGCCCATGAGGCCTGCGCCGATCTGGGTCGCCAGCCGTATGCGCTGCGCCTCTCCCCCTGAAAGCGTCGCGGCTGCTCGGGAAAGCGTGAGATAGTCGAGACCAACATTCACCATGAACCGGAGGCGTGCGACGATCTCCTTCACAATTGGGGCACCAATGATCTGCTGGCGCTCGCTCAGGCGCATGCCTGAGAAGTAGCCTAGGCACTGGCGGCAGGACATCTGGCACACCTCACAGATGTTTTTCTCGGCTACTCCATCGCCTCCGACCGTCACCGCGAGATACTCAGGCTTTAGGCGCGCGCCATGGCAAGTGGGGCAGGGGACCTCACGAATGTAGCGATCCAAGTGGGTGCGCATCGTCTCAGACGTCGTCTCTTGGTATTTGTCAAAGAGGATTTTGCGCACGCCGGAAAACTCCGTGGGCCAATGCGTGTCGCGACCGTCACGCGTGTGATAGTTCACCTGTATCTTGGCAGAGCCGGTGCCCTCCAGCAAAGCTTTTTGCACATTACCTGGGAGCTTGTTCCATGGCGTGTCCGGCGAGGCGCCAAAATGCTCGCAAACCGCAGCAAGCACCTGCGGATAATAGTTGGAATGCCCAAAGAGACTTCCGAAGACGCCTCCTGCAACAGACAAATGAGGGTCTTCGATCAGGGCTTCTGCATCCACCACACGACGCATGCCGAGCCCATCGCAATCTGGACATGCACCGTAAGGGGCATTAAAGGAGAAGTCGCGTGGCTGAAGGTCTCCAATCGAGTGCCCGTGAATCGGGCAGGCTAGGTCAAGCGAGTACTCAAGCAGGCGCCCAGGGATCGCTTCCGGATCGTTGCGGTCGGGCAAGAGATAGATACTCACCTTGTCATCAGCGAGGCGACAGGCCTGCTCCACAGCCTCCGCGAGGCGCCCCATGGCGCTCCGCTTGATCACGACCCTGTCAACGACAACCTCTATCGTGTGCTTGAACTGCTTCTCGAGCACAATGGGGCTCCCCCCTAGCTCACGCACCTCGCCGTCGATGCGCACGCGTGAGAAGCCCTCCTTCGCGAGGTCTGCGAAGAGCTTGGCGTACTCTCCTTTGCGGCCAAGGACGACCGGAGCCAATATGTAGGCACGTCTTCCGTCGCCGGCAGCAAGCACTTTGTCAACTACCTGATCAGTCGTCTGCTTCTCTATGACACGTCCGCACTCTGGGCAGTGTGGCGTACCTATGCGAGCGAACAAAAGCCTCAAGTAGTCATATATCTCTGTCACTGTGCCGACGGTAGAGCGAGGATTGCGCGAGGTCGTCTTTTGGTCAATGGAGACAGCAGGTGAAAGACCGTCGATGGAGTCGAGGTCAGGCTTGTTCATTTGTCCTAGGAACTGACGGGCGTAGCTTGAGAGACTTTCGACGTAGCGGCGCTGCCCTTCGGCATAGATGGTGTCAAACGCCAAGCTCGACTTTCCTGAGCCGGACAAGCCGGTAATGACAACGAGCTTGTCACGAGGGATGGTAACATCAATATCTCGTAGATTGTGTTCGCGAGCGCCTCGTATAACGATAGAATCCGATGCCATTACTCGTATGCTCCACCCTTCTTCGTCTCCATGATCCTGTCAGCTTCCTGTACTGCCAAGCCCTATCTTACAGCCCGCAGTACCATTCGTCAGAGGAGTCAAGGACGGGAAGGCGCACCTGCGATTTAGTCTGGCCGGCTCGAGTGTCAAGACCAGATGACGAAGGCCTCTTTGCTGCTGCCGGTCGAGGAGGAGGAACTACGCCAAAGGCGCGATCGACCTCGTCTAGGCGGCGCTTGAGATCTGGGGAGAGCTGCAAAAGGCGACCCCAATTGGAGTCGTCGGCTGGGCAGGCCATGCGATCGCCGATGACATGAGCAGCAATGCCGACGACCGTAGAGCCAGACGGAACGGACTTCACGACCACCGCGCCAGCCCCGATGTTGACGTTGTCTCCGACGATGATGTTTCCAAGCACTACCGCTCCCGCACCGACCAGCACGTCATTTCCCAACGTGGGATGACGCTTGCCCTCCCTTGAGAAGTTCTTTCCTGTCATACCAAGGGTCACCCCTTGATAGATTAAGCAGTCGTTGCCAATGACAGCAGTCTCGCCTATGACGACCCCGACACCATGGTCGACAACGAAGCGGCGACCTATTTGAGCTGCAGGATGTATGTCAGAGGCATAACGCCTGCGGGTGCGCCGGGCAGAGACGCGCGCCCAATATGTGTGGGCGTGCTGCCAGAGCCAATGCTGCCAACGATATGACCAGACAACGCGCAAGCCAGCTGAGAAAAGCAGCACCCGCCTCAACGAGGTGGCAGAGGGATCGCGCGCAAAGACCGCGCGCAAGTCCTCCATCATCAACTCGCGCAAAGACAGCTCATCTACGCTGCGCCTGTCAGCTTTTGTCGCTGAGGCATCTGACGGCGTTGTGTGGAAAAGGGATCTCATGACCAACCTACATGCCCATAGAAAGATAGCGTTCTCCTGTATCAGGAAGAATGGCCACAATCGTCTTTTTTGTATATGACGGACGCTTGGCAAGCTCAAGTGCAGCAGCGACGGCTGCTCCCGAGGAGATTCCCACGAGCAAGCCAAATTGTGCCGAGAGCCTCTTTTTAATCTCAATCGCCTGAGCGGAGCTCACCGGCAAAATCTCGTCAACGACAGACCGATCGAAGTTGTCTGGGACAAAATTGGCGCCGATGCCTTGGATCTTATGAGGACCTGCCGGTTTGCCAGCAAGCACCTGAGACTCGGCAGGCTCCACAGCGATGCTTCTAACAGCGGAGTTCTTCTCCTTTAGGTATCGTGCGGTACCGCTTATAGTGCCACCAGTCCCGACTCCAGCAACGACAGCGTTTACCGTACCTTCTGTATCCGCCCATATCTCCGGGCCCGTAGTCTCATAGTGAGATTGCGGATTTGCAGGATTTGAGAATTGTCCCGCGATAATCGAGCCAGGGGTAGATGCGTGAAGTTCTTCCGCCTTCTTCACGGCCCCAGCCATGCCTGTCGCACCAGATGTAAGGATGATCTCAGCTCCATAGCTTGCAGCGAGCTCCCGACGCTCAACGCTCATTGTCTCAGGCATTGTAAGAATAAGGTGATACCCACGAGCTGCAGAGAGCATGGCCAAGCCAACGCCGGTGTTGCCGCTTGTAGGCTCAATCACCGTGCCGCCTGCCGAAAGCGAGCCGTCTTGCTCTGCCGCGTCCAACATGGCCTGAGCGACGCGGTCCTTAATTGAGCCCCCTGGATTTTCGGCCTCGTACTTTCCTAAGATGCGAGCAGTGCCGCCCGCAAGCAGAGAAAGATCAACCAACGGCGTAGAGCCTATCAACGCATCGACATGCTGAGCGATATGCATAGCTTCTCCTCTTGACGACGCAGCACAAAATTCCCCTCGCTATTTGCGCCTGTCCTTTTGACCAGAGACTATACCCGTAATTCCTACTTACTAAGTATGAATTTTTTAGAGCAATTTGCCAAGTCTGTCACAAAAATTATCAATTCGCCCAGCCACCTCTGCCTCATTCCCACTTTCCTCCTCTGTCAGGTTGAGACTCTCAAGCGGCGCGTCAGCTGTGGGAAGAGTACCTCGCTCGTAAAGCTTGCGCCTCATATCCACAAGGCAGCCATCCCTGCCGCTTTTACTCAGGCTGATAAGGCCAATTTTTTTATGGGTTAAAACATGCTCATGCAAAAAGCGATTCATGGCAGGGGAGGCCTTGCCTGCCCACATGGGCGACGCGAGTATCACCACATCAAAGTCACGCTCGTCAAACTCATAGGGGGCAAGCTTTGCTTGCCTGTCAAAGAGCGCATCGCTACCCCCTTTGAGAAACTTGGCCGCCCCTGTTTTTGGATAGGGAGGGTTACATTCAAGGCGCACGAGCTTTGCAGAGAGCTTTTTTGCCACCTTTGTCGCGACGCCTTTTGTATGACCGTCCATCGAGTAATACACGACCACATAGTTCATAGCTTCTCCGTCCGACTGCCCCTGTCTTTCTCACTGTACCCAACAGCCGTCGAAAATCTTGCAGGGAAGGCCCGGCCCAGCTCTTAAGCAAAAGATCGTCTTTCCACCGAAAGCCGAACTTTTCGCACGCTTGCCCATAGGTATATCTGACGATATTTAGACTGGCCAGACGCACGTGTCACAAAAGGGAAGAGGCAAATGAAAGTCATCGTCGCAGGAGGCTTCATTGGCCTCGAGGTCGCAGAGAACCTGCTGTCTGCCGGTGTCAAGACCACCTTGTTGGAATTCGCCGATCACGTCATGCCTCCCCTTGACGCGGACATTGTTGTCATGGGCGTAGGAGTGGCTCCCGACACGCAGCTCGCCAAGGACGCGGCCTGAAGCTTGGCCTCCGCGGGCCCATCGTGGTAGACAAGCACCTGCGCACTAGCGCCCCACATGTTTGGGCCGTAGGCGATGCAATTCAGCTCACAAACGCTGTCAGCGGGCTGCCTGCCCTAGGTGCACTCGCCGGACCTGCCAACAAGCAGGGACGCATATCCGCACATCTCTTGCATCGGCTGACGGCTACAGAGATATGCTGGGCGGCGTTTCTCGATGGAGAGGTTCCGTGCTACTCCTAGGCAACACGGCACTACGCAGATTCTGGGTATTATGCGCTCCGCGAGATAAACCCTTGTCTTTAAATACCCCTTAGTTAGTATGAATTAAGTGAAACAGGAAATACTGTTGAAGGCAAGAGCACCTCAGACAAGCGGAAAGGCTTCTTTATGTCGGATAACACAAACAAACCCCTTCTTTCGATACGCAAGCTCTCGGCTGGCACGGAAAGTAAGCCCATTCTGCATGATATTGACCTCGACGTCTTTTCTGGCGAAACCCATGTGCTAATGGGCCCCAACGGAGCCGGAAAATCGACGCTCGGACATGTCATCATGGGGGACCCCGTCTACAAGATCAGCCACGGCAGCATTTGCTTTGATGGTGCCGACATCACGGCAGAGGCCGCAGACAAGCGGTCGTTAGCAGGCATCTTCTTGTCCTATCAAGCTCCCGTCGAGGTTCCGGGGGTACCGCTGTACTCGTTTTTGCGCACGATCACGCAGATGCGCCCAGAGCTCAAGACGACCGCACGCAAGTTTCGCGCGCGTGTCGGTGAGATCTGCGAGCAGCTCGACATGGACCAGGGTTTTCTCACGCGCGAGCTCAACGTGGGCTTCTCAGGCGGCGAGAAGAAGAAGGTCGAGATGCTGCAACTCCTCTTGCTGCAGCCAAAGCTCGCCATTCTCGACGAGACGGATTCCGGCCTTGACGTCGATGCCCTATCAGTGGTCTCTCGCGGCATAGAGGCCTATCGCAAGGACTGCGACGGGGCACTGCTGATGATCACCCATAACACCCGCATCCTCGAGCGGCTTGACGTCGACAGCACGCACGTCATGGTCAAGGGGCATCTCGTAGCGAAGGGTCCCGCCTCCATGATCGACGACATCGACAAGAACGGCTTCGGGCAGTTCGAGGCTCTACTTGACAAAAGCGAAGCTGCCAACCAGGGCGGTGAGGATGCATGAGCAAAACCCAAGTTGCCGACATCGATCGCTCCATCTATGACTTCACGAAATCGGAAGCCGGATATGAGCGTTATGCCGATGGCCTTACCCCTGACATCGTACGTGCCATCTCCAAGAAGAAGGATGAGCCTGAGTGGATGCTTGACAAGCGCCTCGAAGCGCTCGAGACCTACCAAAGGCTCGTCATGCCGAAAAATTGGGGCCCAGACATAAGTGGACTCGACATGAACCACATATCCACCTATGTTTCCCCAAAGACGAAGCAGGCTAAGAACTGGGATGATGTACCCGAGGACATCAAGGATACCTTCGAGCGTCTCGGCATACCCCAAGCGGAGCGCGAGAGCCTCGCTGGCGTGGGAGCCCAATACGACTCTGAAATCGTCTACCACAACATGCGCGAGGAGATGGCAAAGCAAGGCGTGGTATACACTACCATCGAGGATGCCTTGCACAGCGATTACGAGCCCATCGTCAAGCGCTACTTCGGAAAGCTCATCCCCACTGATGACCATAAGTTCGCGGCGCTGCATTACGCCGTCTGGTCGGGAGGGTCATTCGTCTACGTGCCCGCCGGCGTGAAGCTCTCCTATCCCCTCCAGTCCTATTTCCGCCTCAACGCCCAAGGGGCCGGCCAGTTCGAGCACACCCTCATCGTCACAGAAGATGATACCGACCTGCACTTCATAGAGGGCTGCTCGGCGCCGAAGTACTATGCGGCGAACTTGCATGCGGGAGCAGTCGAAATATACGTGGGCAATCACGCCCACATGCGTTACTCCACGATCGAGAACTGGTCTAAGAACATGTACAACCTCAACACCAAGCGAGTAACCGTCGGCGATGACTCCAAGATGGAATGGGTGTCCGGATCGTTCGGAAGCCATGTGAGCTACCTCTACCCCACCTCGATCATGGCGGGAGACCGCTCAAGCGTGGAATTCACCGGCATCACCTTCGCCGGCCAAAACCAAGACCTCGATACAGGCTGCAAGGTCGTACTCCAGGGCTCTGGCACCACCGCATCGGTGGAGACGAAGTCCATATCAAAAGACGGCGGCATCAACACGTTTCGCAGCTCTGTCGTGATCGGCAAGCACGCTGATAACGCCCGTGCGACTGTGAGCTGCCAGTCTTTGATGCTCGACGACATAAGCCGCTCTGATACGATCCCTGCGATGGATGTTCGCAACAAGTCAGCACAGGTCGGCCACGAGGCCACGATAGGCCGCATCTCCGACGACACGATCCTCTACTTGATGAGCCGCGGATGCACGGAGGAGGAGGCGCGCACGATGGTGGTAAACGGATTCGCCAATCCCGTCAGCAAAGAGCTGCCACTTGAGTACGCCGTTGAAATGAATAACTTAATCAAGCTCGAAATGGAAGGGGCGATTGGCTGATGTCGGAACACAAGATCAAGAAGGGCACCATCGCAACGAAGACAGCATCCCGCTCCACCATCGCCCATATTAACGTCCCACCTTCACAGACATGGAACTACCTGAGGGTCAATGACATATCCTTCGACGTGCCAACCCCTGATGCAAAGGGAAAGGTCTTTGCGGCCGTGCCGCGGCTATTTGACGCAATCGAAACGGGGGGCGGCACCCCTCTGGCCCATTGGATCGCTGAGGCCTCAGGAGACGGGAACTACGTTGAGGTACCCCGCTTTACCTCGAAGGGCAACCCCATCGTCATCGAAGTCGGCCCGGGGGCAGCATCCAACACCGCGATCATGGTCCGTGAGGGCGCGACGGCAAACATCGTTGTGGTGGCAACTGCCCATGAGCAGGAGATCCCTGAGGCAAGTACGCCAAGTGACACATCGGCGGCCCTCACACGCATCTTCGTCGAGAAGAATGCGCATGTAAAGCTCACTGAGGTCGTGGCGACTGACGAGAGCACGCAGCATCTCGAGAACGTTGGCATACACGTTGAAGATGGTGCCACTGTCGACGTGCGCCAATATGCGCTCGGCGGAAGCAAGGTCGCCTATGGCATTGCCGTTGACCTCGCAGGTGAGCGCAGCCGTTTTAATTTGGTCATGCGCTACCACGTCAGCGGCACCTCGACGCTTGATGTCAACCATCTCTGCCGTCAACAGGGGCCTCATACTCGTGCGGAGATTTATGCATCGGGAGTACTCGCTGACAGCGCTCATAAAGCCCTGCGTGAAACCATCGACCTCGTCCATGGAGGAAAGGATTCCAAGGGAAACGAGGCCGAGACCGTGCTGGTCACAGGCGACGATGTCGTAAATAAGACGCTGCCTGTCATTTTGTGCGATGAGGAGGACGTCCAGGGCAATCATGGCGCAACGATCGGCTCCATCAGCCAAGAGCAGCTTGACTACCTTGCCACCCGCGGCCTTAGCGAACAAGCGGCAGAATCCCTGTTTGTCCGTGCGATTTTTGACGACGCCATCATCAACGCGCCGGAGTCTCTCTCACGCAACGCGGCTGTCGCCCGAGCTTCCCTCGTTTTGGGCAGCGACGTCTCTCACGACCTTGTAGAGGGACTTGGCATAGAGCTTACAGACGAAAGAAGTGCCCATGCGGCACAGGAACGGGAGGCATAGAGATGCTTACCGACAAGGAACTCTCTGCCATCAGCGTCAACCCATATAAGCAGGACTTCCCTTTGCTAGCAAACGAGCCAGGACTGGCTTTTCTTGACTCAGCCGCCACTGCCCAGCGCCCTACCGCCGTACTTGACGCCCAGCGACATTTCTACGAGACCATGAATGCGAATCCGCTTCGTGGCCTCTATCGTCTGTCAGTAGAGGCGACCCAGGCAATCAATGACGCCAGATCGCATATCGCTCGCTTCATCGGCGCCGTAGACAGCGAAGGCACGCCTCAGGGAAATGAAATCGTGTTCACGCGCAACGCCTCGGAGAGCCTAAATCTCGTTGCCAAGACGCTGGGACCGACCACCCTCCAGCCAGGCGATGATGTCGTGATCTCCATCATGGAGCATCACTCTAATCTGATACCCTGGCAGCAGGTGTGCAAGCAGACCGGCGCGCATCTCGTCTATCTCAGAATGGATGACGACTTTCGCATCACAGACGAGGAGATCGAGCGCAAAATTGGTCCTCGTGCCAAGATAGTCTCTGTCACTCAGGTTTCAAACGTGCTCGGCGTCGAGAATCCTATTAGAAAGATTGCAGATCGAGCCCATAAAATGGGCGCGTATGTCATTGTTGATGGTGCGCAGTCCGTGCCGCATGTCGCCGTCGACGTTCGAAAGATCGGCTGTGACTTCCTTGCTTTTTCAGCTCACAAACTAGGCGGCCCCATGGGCATAGGCGTGCTTTGGGGCAAGATGGACCTCTTGGAAAAGCTGCCTCCCTTCCTGACCGGCGGAGAGATGATTGACTCCGTCACGGAGACCGATGCCGTGTGGGCGCCCGTACCGCAGAAATTCGAGGCAGGCACGCAGGACGCTGCGGGCAGTTATGCTTTTGATGCCGACTTATCCTATCTCGAGAGCAAGGACTTCTCCACCCTTGAGGCCAGAGAGCTCGTTCTCGCACGCTATCTGGCCGAGCAGCTAGAGTCCCTTCCCTTCATCGACATCGTGGGGCCGACTGACCCCACGCGTCACATCGCCTCGGTCTCCTTTAACGTCCGTGGCGTGCACCCCCACGACGTTGCGTCGATTCTCGACATGCACAACGTCTGCATTCGCGCGGGGCATCACTGCGCCCAACCGTTACTGCTCAGTATGGGCTTGTCAAGCACCTGTCGGGCAAGCATAGCCTTCTACAATGACAAGGGCGACATCGATCAGCTCATAGCCGCCCTTACGAAAGTTTGGCAGGTGTTTCATGGAAACGACTAGTCTGTACAACGCGCAGTTCATGGACCATGTGGCTCATCCCGACTATAAATACCAGATTGAGAATCCCAGCTGCACGCATGAGGGCATCAATCCATCATGCGGCGATGAGCTCAAATTCTCTATCCGCCTTGCAGACGATGGTACAATAGAAGAAGCGGCCTACCAAGGCCATGGTTGTGCGATCAGCCAGGCTTCAGCAGACATGATGAGCGACCTCATGATTGGCAAGACACCGGAACAGGCTATCGAGCTGTGTAAGCTCTTCGGACGCATGGTACGGGGAGAGGTAGACGATCCCCGTGAGATCGCCAAGCTCGATGAAGCATCAATGCTCAAAGACATCTCGCACATGCCGGCCCGGGTGAAGTGCGCGGAGCTGGCATGGCGCACGCTTGAAGAGATGCTTGAAAAAGGGGAGGGGTAGATGTGGCAGCAAATATGTTCTCCACCAAAGGTCGGTATGCCCTTCGAGCAATGACGGATCTCGCAACGCACCCAGGATGGGTGTCTTTGGGTGACGTCTCAGAGCGTCAAAACGTCTCTCGCAAATACCTCGAGCAAGTTATCGCCTTGATGCACAGGGCTGGCTATGTCAAAAGCCTGCGTGGCAAGGGCGGAGGCTACCGCCTTACGCGCAAGCCGGAAGACTACACCATCGGTGAGATCCTGCGCGCCGCGGAAGGCTCGCTCGCCCCGGTTGCTTGCCTTCAGTGCACCAACGATGAGATATGCCCTCGCATCATGGAATGCCCCACTGTCGATGTTTGGCGCGGGCTTGGCAAGGTGACCTCTTCGTATCTTGACAGCAAGACTCTTGCCGACATACTCCCCGGACACAAACAAAAAAAGTCTGATGAGGCCTCTGAGCCCCATCAGACTCGTGCATAAAAGGCCGTAGGAGTTTTCGTCTTATTCTGAGGGCTTCGAACAAATGACCTCTCCGAACCAGGTCGTTTGGATGCTGTCCATCGTGCCTTCATCCCACAGGTCGTCAAAGGCATCGTTCACGGCATCGATGAGCGCAGTATTATCTTGCTTCAGGATAGCGCCGTATTGCTCTCCAGTAGGAATCTGCCCGCCCGTCGGGTTGCTCGACGTAGAATAAACACCATCGGGAATCATCAAGTCAGAATACGACTGAGAGATCATATAGCTCGTCACAGGCAGGTCAGCGACACAGGCGTCATAGAGGCCTGTCTGGACACCTGACATCGCCTGCACGATGTCATCGAGGGGCACAATCGTAGCGCTGGCCATATTCTCCTGCGCCCAAGCCTCGCCTGTCGTTCCGCTTTGCACTGCGATTTTCTTGCCACTCACGTTCAGGGCAGCAATCGTTTTATCTGTCGCGTCCGCTTTTACGACGAAGGACTGGTTTGAATCGAGATACGGCTCAGTGAAGGCGGCTTCCTTCTTACGGTCATCCGTAATTGTGATAGCGGCAAGCGATATATCAGCTTTGCCCCCCTGCTTGATTGTAGGAACGATCGTGTCAAACTGCACCGTAGGCAAAATGTTAAGCTCCAGGTTGAGCTTTCCGGCAATAGCATTGGCTACGTCAACGTCGAACCCCTTGTACTCTCCTGTGTTTTCGTCAGCAAACTCAAATGGTGGGAAGGCAAAGTTGGAGATCAGCGTGAGCTTTCCATCTTCAACAAGCGTATATCCCTCAGCGGTGGTCGCCGTGGTCGATCCTGAAGAGCCCGACGAAGAGGAGCCGCCCCCCGCATCCGACGAAGTGGTGGAGCCACACCCTGCAAGTGCGGCAGAGGTTGCAACAACACCTGCCCCCTTCATAAACTTCCTACGATTCATCAGCATATGTTCGAACATCTAGACCCTCCATCGTTGGTTCCCTAGCACATGAGCAACTCTGCCATAGCCTCATGGCCTTTCTGTCAGCAGAGAGAGACAGCAGCCTCTCAAGCAGCTGATTGCCTCTACATTGTAACTGAAAGCTACATAAATTGAATAAACTATCGTAATTTTTTGTATATTATCCCTCTGGATATCAACATAAAGAGGGACCGGCAAAATGCCGATCCCTCTTTCACCATAGATGCAAGCACGTGGTTATTAGTCCCAGCCCTTGCCTGTCGAGCCAAACTCATCCATCAACTCTTCCGTACGGGCAACGATAGCCTCGCGACCTGGCTTCAGAAGCTTGCGCGGATCGTAAGCCTTGTTTTCAAAGCCTGGATGCTCTTTCACATATTTGGCTGTTGCCTCGGCGAAAACAACTTGCAAGTCCGTGTTCACGTTGATCTTCGAAACGCCGTTGGCGATGGCCTTTTTGACCTGGTCGGCAGGGATGCCGGTACCTCCGTGCAAGACAAGCGGCAAATCGCCTGTCTTTGCCTTGATCGCTGCGAGTCGATCGAAGTTAAGGCCTACCCAGTTCGCAGGATACAAGCCATGGATATTGCCAATCCCACAGGCTAGGAAGTCAACTCCCAGGTCTGCGATTTGGCGGCATTGCCCGGGATCAGCCAACTCTCCTTGCGCAGTCACGCCGTCTTCTGTGCCGCCAATGCCACCTACCTCAGCCTCAATGGACAGCCCCTTGCTGTGGGCAAGTTTGACAAGCTCGGCTGTGTGGTCGAGGTTCGTCTGGAAGTTCTCCTCATGAGAGCCATCATACATGATGGATGTAAACCCGGCCTCTATGCAGGCGAAGCAAGCCTCATAAGAACCATGATCTAAGTGCAGCGCCACAGGAACCGTCACATTCTTTTCCTCAACGAGTTGGTGAACGATCTCTGAAACGATCTTGAAGCTAACCTGCCACTTCATAGCGCCGCTGGTGCACTGAATGATGAGTGGGGATTGCTTCTCCTGTGCAGCGGTGATAATGGCATCGGCCCACTCGAGGTTGTTGGTGTTAAATGCGCCAATCCCATAATGGCCCTTTTCTGCACTCTGAAGCATTTGCGTTGCATTAACGAGCATGTCTTCCTCCTACAGTTGGAAACGGCTCAGACTTATCCTCTTTCTATCATACCAGCGCAAGGGACAAGCTACATTTAAGTTTTAGCCAGCATGATTCTCATTTCGTGTAATTCCTCCACTCGCCACTAATCTGCCTATACTCTTGCCTCCGTTATGGGTACGCAAGTACAAAACGACAAAAGTGAGGATGATTGTTTTGGCGCAAGACAAGCATGCTTCCAACATAGCTGACACAGATACCAGCCAAGACAAAAAGAGCCTCTTTGACAACGTCTCCTTCGCAGCTGTTATCGCAAGCGCCTTGGCTGCGGCGACATCTCTGTTCCTATCCACTAAGATCGGGCTTGCAGGGTCGATAATTGGAGCTGCTGTGGCAGCAGGGGCGTCTTCGCTCGCCATGCAAGTCTACCAATCTATTCTCTCCAAGTCTGCCGAGAAGATCCGGCATTTTTCATCTGCTGAAGATGGCGCAGACGACCTCACGACTTCTCGGCAGGCTAGCCAAGCAGACCAGACGCACACAACAGACCAGACGCACACAAAAGAGCTCTCTTCTGATGCGACTGTCGTACAACTTCGTCCTACATCTCTTGTCGATGCGACCACCCCCTGTGCGACCTCAGCGTCAGGCACACGAATCGCCCCCGAGTCCTTGCGTCGGGCTTCCAGTACCCATCAAAGTCGCACGCAGCATAAGCGCGCGATCGTCATTGCTTGCCTTGCGGCCTTTGCGGCCCTTGCCATAACTGCGCTTGTTATCAGCTTCGCTACAGCTGGCCAAGGCATCGGCTCAACTACAACCTTCTCTTCTCGCGGTGAAGAAACAGCCACCACCACTGAAGACAGCTCTAAAGAAAATCCCCAAGCGAGCACCGACTCTCAGAAGGATTCCCCCTCTACCACAAACACCAACGGCTCTGAAAGCTCATCGGGCTCGACCAGCACCTCTGATAACACAGGCGATTCGTCGTCGACAAGCAATGCGGACAGCGGCACATCCTCGTCAACAACAGATAGCGAGGAGAACTCTAGCTCGCAGGACTCGAGCAGCTCATCGTCTGGCAACAACTCCGGTACCTCCTCCTCGTCATCTGGCAACAGCTCAGACAGCGGGACTTCCTCCAGCAGTCAAGACTCGGCTGACAGCGCCACCTCCAACGGAAATTCCTCCAGCGATTCAGGACAGACAAGCAGCTCCACGGCTACCAATAGCGCCGATACGTCTTCTAAAAACACCAGCTCCAAAACCAGCAGCTCGACTAATTAATTTAAAAGGGAGAGAACCTCGCGCTTCGCAGCAATGAAGGCGCCCGTCAGCTCGAAGTCCGTCTCCTTGGGATTAGAGGGGCGCTCAACGGCCACCTCTCCGACGATGTGGCTTGGCTTACCCCCGAGGACATAGATCCTTCTTGCCATGGCAACGGCCTCATCGACATCGTGCGTGATCATCAGCGATGCGATGCCAAGGTCTCGGCTCGTCTTTGAAAACCATTGGCGAAGGTCTTTGCGCGTGATGGCGTCAAGCGCCGAGAACGGCTCATCGAGAAGCATCACATCTGTGCCCAGCAGATAGGTCCGCAAGAAGGCAGCACGCTGGCGCATGCCCCCTGAAAGCTCAGAGGGCCACAGGCTCTCTGTTCCTGTCAGACCAAAGCGGCTGAGAAGAGGCCGAGCCTTTTTGAAAGCCTCTTCGCGGGAAGCGCCTGCGATCACAAGGGGCAGGCAGACGTTGTCTAGAATGCGCTTATTGGGCAAGAGAAGATCTTTCTGGAACATGTAGCTCACATGTCCGGGCTCGGCCGTGCTCTCTTGCCCATGCACGAGCACCGTTCCCGACATTGGCTTGAGAAGGCCGGACAAAGCATGCAAGATCGTAGTTTTGCCGCAGCCGGAACGGCCAACCATGCACACGGTCTCCGCTGTGGCAACAGCAAGGCTCACGTCATGTACCACCTCGTGCTCGCCATCCCATGAAAGGCAAAGATGGCGAGCTTCGAGGGCGAAAGGGCTAGAGGCCGAGGAATTGGCAGAGGGGGCTGGCACGTCAAGCCTCAAGATAGTCCATCGAGAAGCCGGCACTCGCATCAAGCTGGTTATCTACCAACGAATTGTCATTGAGCCAGGTATAGAACGTTTGCCACCGGCTCTTATCGATTATCCCCCAGCTTGAGGCATCAGCTTGATACTGGCCGGCAAGGTAGGATTGGCTTTGCTTCACCAAGGCAGAGTCCAGCTCCGGCACGGCATCACACAGGATCTGCGCAGCGTCATCCGGATTGTCAATGGCATATTCATAGCCTTTTTTCGTCGCTCGCAAAAAGGCTTTCGCTTGATCCGGAGAGCTGGAAAGAAAGTCGTTGTTTGCCGCAATCACCGGCGTGTAGTAGTCAAAGACGTCGTCTATTGAGATGAAGGAGAAGTAATTGTAGGCAAAGTTCTGCACAATTGCATTCTGCACTGCCCATCCCTCATAAACCCAGACGGTGTCGAAAAGGTTTGACTTCAGGCCGCTCACCTCATCGTCGACGCTATAAGGAACCATCGTGATTTGTGAGAAGTCGCCTCCGTCTGCCTCTACGACATCTTTGATCGTCGCCTGCTCGACGGGCTGGTCCCATGTCGCATAGGTGTGGCCTGCCATTGCGGCAGGGTGTGTGATGTTATCAGCCGCGCGACTCATGATGCCCGAGGTGTTATGTTGAATTACGGCAGCGATGGCTGTGTAGGGCATCGGGTCAGACGAGCCGAAGCTGTTGGCCATCACGTCTTGATAGGAGACGCCAAGCTGCGCGCTGCCAGCGCCAATCAGGGCGTCAGCCCCATCCTCAGGCGGCTGTTGAATGTCAATCTCCAGGCCCTCATCGGCATAGTAGCCCTTAGCCTGTGCGACGTAGATTCCTGTGTGGTTGGTGTTGGGCGTGTAGTCAAGCACGAAGGAGAGCTTCGTAAGGCTGCCCGAAGTGGAGCTGCCCGTCGAAGAGCTACCGGCGGAAGCAGAAGAGGCACTGCTGCTGCCACAACCCGCGAGCATGGAGCCCGCAGCTGCCAGACCACTTATGCCGGCACCCGTGAGAAATGAGCGCCGCGTAAAACGCGCATTGAGAAGATGAGATATCATGATTGGTCCTTCCTTCCTTTGTTGCCCTCCCACGGCATTGCAACATGCTCAATGGCGTCAACCAGCTTCATCAGCAAAAGCGAGAGGGCAGATATCAGTAAAATCACAGCAAACATGCTGTCATAGGCAAATGACTTGCGATACAGGGTCATCATGTGGCCGATGCCAACGGAGCTCCCGATCCATTCGGCAACCACGGCGCCGACAATGGCATAGGTCGCTGAAATCTTAAGTCCCGAAAAGAACTGTGGCAAAGCTGCGGGCAGCTTAACATTCCAAAAGACTTGGCTGCGGCTTGCCCGCATCGTGCGCATCAAGTCCAGCAAATCAGGATCCACTGACGCGAAGCCTGAAACGAGCGAAACCGTTATAGGAAAAAACGTCGTGATGACAACGAGGATCACTTTGGGAGCCAGCCCATACCCAAACCACAGCACGAGGAGCGGCGCTATGGCAATCGTCGGTATTGTTTGGGACACCGTGATGAGTGGGTTGAGCGCCAACCTGAAGGTCAGGAAGCGATCCATCCCAACAGCGAATATGAAACCTGCGGTCACGCCAATCACAAGGCCCAATGCCGCCTCTTGGAGCGTGACAAGAGTGTTGGAGAGGAGCAGCGCAGGATCCTTGCCAAATGCAAGCACCACAGCAACAGGGCTCGGCAACATATAGCCAGGGACTATGCCCGTCGCGCACACAAACTGCCAGACAGCAAGAATCACGACGATGGCTGCTGTCGGGACGAGGGTGCGGCGCATACGGTTAAGCCCTGTCACAGAAGAGGTGTGCATGGTACTCCCTATGCAACGGCTTCTTTTTTGGCGAACTCCGGAGCCCCTTCATGATATTTTGAAACCTTATGCTCTGTGCTCATTACGTCGCCAGTCGTCTTGTAGTCGATCTTGACATAGGTCATCACATGGCCACAGCCTGCCTTTGCGCCAACAAGCTGACACTGCTTTAAGCATTCCATGCAAGCGTCGTAATCGCCTTCTATGGCCGTCTCAAACGGACCAACAAAATAATCAAGGCCTGTGGAGTCGATGTAGGCAATCACCGCATCGACAACGCGACAGACCTCCGCGTCACCTGCGACATCCATCGGCAGGTACTGGATCGCAATAGAACAGTTCATATGTACTCCTTCCGGCGCACGACCTTCAAAAAAAGGCCCCGCGCGTTGTGCGGGACCCATACAGACGACTCTGGTCCCTACGCTGGCATTACCCAGATCAGGTAGAAGGTCAAGGCCGCATAACTGGGCCCTCTCTCAGCCGGCGTGCGCCAGCCCCCTTTTGTCGTTGTGTAGTGTAGCACGGTTTGCAAAAACAAGCAGCGCCATGCGCGCACTACTTTCTATGCTCTAGCTACCATGACAGCAATTCATACCCATCCTCTGTAACGACGACCTGTATCTCCCATTGAGCAGAGTCTGAGCCGTCCTTCGTGCGCACGACCCAGCCATCTCCTCTGTCAATGTAAATGTCTGGGGCACCGGCATTAATCATCGGCTCAATTGTGAAGCACATGCCCGGAACAAGGACGTAGCCGGTGCCTGGATCCCCGACATAGCCGACAAAGGGGTCCTCATGAAACTCGCGACCGATACCATGGCCACCGAAGTCACGCACGACGCTGAAGCCTGCTTGTTCGGCTTGGGTCTGCACTGCATGGGCGACGTCACCGAGATGCCCCCAAGGCCTCACTGCCGCAAGGCCCGCTTCAACGCTTTTCTTCGTGACGTCCACCAGCCGACGGCGCTCAGTAGAGACGTCTCCTATGCAAAACATGCGAGAAGAGTCAGAAAAGTAGCCGCCCTTGATTGTTGAGCAGTCGACGTTGACGATGTCTCCGTCGGCAAGCACGATGTCCGGCGAAGGTATGCCGTGGCAAACGACGTCATTGATCGATGTGCAGACGCTTTTCGGATAGCCCTCATAGTTGAGGTCTGCTGGCACGGCATCATGCTCAATGGTGTAGTCATGGATCCACTGGTCGATCTGCTCGGTCGAAACGCCGGCTGCGATACGCTTCCCCACATAGTCAAGCACCCCTATATTGACCTCAGCAGAGCGCTTTATGCCGGCGATGTCTGCCGCCGTCTTAAAGAGACGGCGCGGCAGGACCTCCTCTCCACGACTTGCGAGCTCCTCGAGGCGTTGGTCCCGCCGCATGTGACACTTCTTATATTTTTTTCCGCTCCCACACCAACAAAGATCGTTACGGCCTGGAACGGGCTGACCATCATACATAGCTAACTCCTTTTGACCATTAAAGTATAACGGTCATGGAGGGAAGGGCAGCCGTTCCTCCGCATTTGTTCTTGGCCAAAGATTACCCGGTGTTCTGAAGGCCTGCGGCAACACCTGAGACAGTGCACAAGATGAGATAGATGTATTTCTCACGCTGCTCAGGCGAGAGGTTCTCCACGCGGACCTCACGCAGCGCCCGGGCCTGGGTAACGGACAGCGCATTGACAAACGGAAGGCGCATCCGTATGACGGGGCCGAGCACCTGACGATGTTGCAAGGGCCATTCATCGCCTACGATCTTGAGCACCCAGTGCCTCGTCAGGTCCATCTCGTCCATGACCTTTTTCGTGAGGTCATCGCGACTTCCCAGATCAAGGTACATGCGTGCTATGCGATCATCGGTTTTGGAGAGGGACATTTCGATATTGTCAATAAACGTTGAGAAAAGGGGCCACTCAGCATAGGCGGCGCGCAATGAGGAGAGATCATCGAGCTCTGCACATGCCGTCCCGAGGCCATACCATGCTGCAAGATTGATGCGCGCTTGGCTCCAAGAAAATATCCAAGGAATCGTTCTCAAGTCATCTAACGACTTCGCACCAAGCCCGCGTTTGGCAGGACGAGACCCAATGGGCATTAAGCCTATCTCATTGAGCGGGGTAACCGTCGAGAACCACTCGGCGAAGTCCTCGGTGTTAAGCAGGTCAAGATAGTGCCTGTGCGAGGAGTCAGAGAGCTTCTCGGCCATTGGCCAGTACTGTTCTGTCGTCTTAGTGTTGGTCCACTCAATGGATGGCGCCGACTGCAGAAGCGTCGCTGCAGCAACTGACTCCACATGGCGACGGGCAAGTGTTGGGTCCCCATAGCGGGCGAATATGACCTCACCTTGCTCGGTCAGTTTGAAGCGGCAGTTGACTGAGCCCTTCGGCTGAGCAAGGACTGCGCGGTTAGCCGGTCCTCCCCCTCTGCCGACAGCACCCCCACGCCCATGGAAAAGCGTAAGGTCTATGTGGTTGTGCTCTGCCCATTGGGCTATTTCAGCTTGCGCCTTGTGCAAGGCGAGCGTGGCGGTTGTGGGGCCTGCGTCTTTTGAAGAATCTGAGTAACCGAGCATGACTTCCATGCGGCGACCATTCTCAGCAAAGCGGCGCTGTACGTCTGGCAGCTTGATGATCTCATCGAGCGTCTCGACGGCATGTTCAAGGTCATCGAGCTGCTCAAAGAGAGGAATGACGTCAAGGGTGGGGACGTCTTCTGCGTGTGCGAAGGCCAAGCGAGCCAACTCGTAGACATCTGCGACATTCTGGGCCGACTTCGTGAAGCTGATGATGTAGCGACGAGCCGCTTTCAGACCGTTACGCCGCTGGATCCACGCAATTGCGCGAAATGTGTCCAGCACCTCTCGCGTCATCGGGGAAAGCTCTCCACGTTCGCCCCAACGCCCATGCTCGCGGATATCCTCAAGTGCACGACTGTGCACGATCGAATGCTGGCGGAACTCCATCTCGACCAAATGAAAGCCAAATGTCTCCGCCTGCCAGATCAGCTTCTGCAATGGCCCGTAGGCCGTGCGGACTGCCCCGGCAGCCACCAGAGAATTTTGGACAGTTCGTAGATCAGCGATGTAATCCTCACAACTTGCATACATCACGTCGGCCGTCCGCGTGATCGTCGCCTCGAGGCGCTTGGAGATCACAAGCATGACAGCACGGTGCAGCTCCGACGCCGAGCGCTCTTGGGCGGCGGCTGTCAGCATCTCACTCATTTCGACTTGGTGGTTCCACAGGTTCTGCAATTCTGCCGACGGCTTGGTCGAGGCGGTGTCAAGCGTCAGGTTACGCCCTACGGTGTGCGTACGCTCCGCAAGCGCCGCAAGAACATGCGTGCGGAACTTCTCAGCCACCGCTCGGCTGACCTTTGCCGTCACGTTGGGGTTGCCGTCACGGTCTGACCCTATCCAACTCCCTGGATGGAAGAAGGCGGGGCATACTGGCGGCACGGTGCCGGCCTTCTCACCAAGCTCCCAATCGTCAAAGCGGCGATAGACCTCCGGGATCATGTCAAAGAGGGTCGAGTCAAAGATGTCGATGATTGTGTCAGCCTCTTCGACAGGAGTTGGCTTTTTGAGCGCAATTGGAGACGTACGGAACAAAGACTCGATCTCCTGGAGCATCTTGCGCTCGTTTTCGGCAAGGTCAACTCCCGAAAGGCGAGGCCGCTCCTCAAGCAAACCGGATATGCGGCGTATCTTCCCTTCAACAGCCTTCCGGCGGGCCTCAGTGGGATGCGCCGTAAAGACAGGATGAAACTCAAGCTGCTGGAGAAGACGGTCCGCTTGTTCGCGGCCGCATTGTCCAATGAGCTCTCGATAGGCCACTGTGAGCTCATTGATCGGATCAGCGTCCAGCGTCATGGGCACTTCAGCCTCGCGTTGCTTCAATGAGTGGACGCGATAATTCTCCTCACAGATATTTGCGCAGTGAAAAAAGGCCGCGAAAGCGCGCATGAGCAACGTCGCGCGTTCTACGGGCAATGAATCGATGACTTTGACAGTCTCTTGGAAGATTTTTTCGACCTCTTGAGCCGAAAGATGGTCGTTCTCGAGATCAACCTCATCAGTAAGAAGCTTGTCGAACGTGTGACGGAGATCAGGATCATATTCCTCAACGACTGTGCTGACCAAATCCAAGAAAAGAACCATGTTGTGTTTGATCTGGTCAGGGACATCTACTCCTGCAAGTGCTGCAACGACGTTGTCTCTTTCTTCATCTTCGCTTTGTTTGATGGTGTTGCCCTGCAATGACTCCTCTGCCACCATACCTCCTTTGCCGACGCCCTTTTCGCGCCATAGCGCTTTCGGCTGAGCCTTCTTACCATAGCGCCAGATTTCCAACGATAGTCCGACGCTTTTTCTTTGAAACCCAAATTTCACGGACCTTTGATGCTTGCATGTCCATAGCGCCTGTCAGCATGCGAATACAAGGCGGCGTTACAATCGTCAACAGGTGCGGCTATCTTCGAGAGGGGTCTCAAGCGTGAAAAGGCATCAAAATAAGAATCGCAGCATGCAGCAGCAGAGGCACCCCTCTGTCGTCTCTCAGCTCATCAACCAATGGTGGAATCGTCTGCTCAAAGCCGTCACACATCATGAGTTCGGTTCGGCAGTAGAACTTTACTCGTCAGGGAGGACCAAGCGCGACTATGTTTGGAACTCCATCGGCCTTGCCACATGGGGGGGAGAGTTTCCGCTCCTTACCATTGCGGTGACATGGCTTGTCGGCATAGAGGGCGCCGGCAAGTTCTCAATGGCCTATGTCACCGGCATGATGCTCATGTACCTCGCAAATTATGGCGCTCGTACATTCCAGGTCTCTGACGTGCGAGAGGAGCAAAGCTTTGCAGCTTATCAAATACAGCGCTACATAACGTGTGCGCTGATGGCAGCCGTCGGTTGGGCATGGTGCGCCTTTCACGGATACGACCAGCAGATGCTCACAATTTGCACCGGCGTCTTTGGCTTTCGCATGATGGACGCCCTCGCCGATGTCTACGAAGGCCGCCTCCAGCAGCAAGACAAACTATACCTTGCAGGCATATCCATGACCCTGCGCTCAGTTGCGACCTTCATCAGCTGCTGCGTAGTGCTGTTCCTGACGCACGACCTTGGCATGGCCAGCATGGCACTGTTCGTCGTCTCGATTGTGACCTTTCTCATCGCCACGCTACCTGTAGCGCTATTCGAGACCCCAAAGTCCAGAAGACCCGAGCTCATAGAGATTCACGACATCTTCGTGCAATGTTTCCCGACGGCTGCTGCGCTGTTTCTCTATGCACTCATCGACAACATGCCCAAGTTCGCCATGGAAGGCACCTTGTCCTATGACAACCAGCTCTATTACAATGCCATCTACTTTCCTGCACATGCGATCGTGATGATGGTCGGCTTCATCTATAAGCCGCAACTGCTCCGGCTCGCCAGTGTATGGAGCGACCCCAATGGACGGCGGCGCTTCGACATGATCATCTTTGCCATGCTTGCGGTAACGGCAGCCACCACCGCTTTTATGGCCCTGATCATGGGTTGGATAGGCATCAAGCTCATGAGCTTCTTCTATGGAATTGACTTCTCACAGATCTCAAACCTGGTTTTTATGATGGTTGTGACCGGCGGCCTTGCTGCCGCGATCGACTTCCTGTACCAGATCATCACAGTCCTACGCCGGCAAGCAATCGTGATGTGGCTCTACGCAATCGGTTTTCTGGCGTCTATCCCCATCTCATACGTCTTGGTCAGCTCATTTTCCCTTGCTGGTGCTGTGTATGCGGCTTGCGCAACTATGGGATTGCTTTTTATTTTGCTCTTCTTTGAGTATGCGAGCATTCGGCGCAGCTCCTGAGAGAGGAGCTTGCAACACAGGGCAGGCGCCTCGAAAAAAGCGCAGGCCTTGTCCCTTGCCTCAATGCTTTAGGCCCTCTGCCCAAGCAAGAAGGCTCGCATGGCGGTCTCCCCAGCAATGGGCAGCGTCATACCTATGCGTGAAATGCATTCTTGCAACGTCGCAGGAACAATCACGGCAGGGACCACAAGGCCGATGCCTTGCTCCCACACATCGCCAAGATCCTCGCTGCGGCTTCCAACGACAGCCACAACTGGAATCCCCTTGGCACAGGCATGTTGGGCAATCCCAACGGGCGTCTTTCCAAGCGCTGTCTGTTTGTCTATTTTCCCCTCGCCGGTAATGACAAGGTCCACACCAGTGAGCATGCGGTCAAAGCCGATCGCCCTGAGCAGCACCTCAATGCCATGCTCGACGTGCGCGTGGCAGAAGGCGGCAAGGCCGAAGCCCAGGCCACCAGCCGCCCCTGCGCCCAAAACACCTGAGACGTCATGCTTGCTGTTTTGTTGCGTCACAAAGGCCCAGCGCACCATCCAGCTCTCAAATGTGTCAAGATGAGCTGCCTGCAGGCCTTTTTGGGGCCCAAACGTGTATATGGCCCCTTTTGGGCCACAAAGCGGATTGAGCACATCGGCAAGAGCGACGATCCTTGCTTGGCGCAAACGCGGATCGAGCTGAGAGCTGTCTAGGCTCTTCACATCCTTCAGGCCTACGAGGCCGCGCGCCACTGGCCTGCCATCGCCGGCATAGAGTCGACCGCCAAGAGCCTCAAAGGCGCCCGCTCCCCCATCACTGGTTGCGCTGCCGCCAAGCCCTACGTAGATCGTCGTCGCTCCATGATCAAGGGCATCGCTTATAAGCTGTCCCACGCCATAGGTGGATGCACGCAGTGCATCATCTTCCGTGCGCCCCGAAAGACCGATGCCTGTTGCTGCGGCTGCCTCTATGACGGCTGCGCCATTTGACAACAAACCATACTTTGCCTTCACCGGGTTTCCAAAGGATCCTTCTACGCTCAGTTCGCGCAGGTCTCCTTTACACTGCCTCATGAAGGCGTCTACCGTACCTTCTCCACCGTCGGCCACGGCCACACAGCTTATATATACATTGTGACATGCTTGCCGCACGCCTTGCGCAATTAACTCGTTGGCCTCAACACTTGTTAGCGACCCCTTAAAGGAATCCGAAGCGATGAGGATATGGTATGGATGCAGGCCCGCCACTTACGTCTCACTAGCATCTTGGGCTCCGCATACATGCTCACCGAGATACTCAATGATGTCATCTGATTCATAGAGCGCTTCCCCCTTGATGAACAAGCAGGGAACCTGGCGCTTTCCACCCACATCCACCAGCTGCCTCTCCGCAGACGCATCGGTGGTGATGTCATGCAACGGCAGATTGATATCATTTGCACGCATAAAGGAAAGCACCTTGCGACAATAGGGGCAGGTTGGCATATAGTAAAGCTCAAGTTGAGAGGTTTCGGACATGGCGTCCTCCTTATTTCGTTGGTCAACCGTCCTTGGTATACCCGATTTCATGGCCTCCATCAAAGATGATGTTTGCACAACCTTCAATTCATGCCCTCCGCATCTTTTGACAGACTAGGCAGATAGCACGATAGCAGCTTGCCGCTGTGCAGACGAATTACGAATTCATGCCTTCTTAAAGGTATGTCCGGCATGCTCAAGTCCGACACGAATCAGTGTTACTACATGCTCGTCGCCAAGCGAATAAATTGAGCGCTGGCCTTCGCGACGCGCCGTTACAAGGCCGCGATCACGCAAGAGCCTGAGTTGATGAGAAATTGCAGATTGAGACACATGACAGACATCTTTGAGCTCACCAACACTATGGTCAGAAAGCGAGAGGGCTCCAAGGATTTGGAAACGCGTATAGTCTGCGAGGGCGTCAAAGATTTGCGTCGCCTGATAGATCACATTATCGTCATCGAGCAGAGCAGCCACCTCTGAGGCGGCAAGACGGCTTTCTTCCTGTCGTTTTGAAACGCTGCTGACTTGGGACCTTCGCTCTGCCATTGAGTAGCTCCATTCCGCCTTTTGTATGCCATATCCACTGCTTGTATCCTATCCGCCATCGCAACCGGGAATTTGAACCTCTTTTGAAGCCAAGCCACGACGTGCGGCTTTTTCTGCGCTGTCGTCCATCGGACTGACGCGCATCGCAAGCGCAGATTTTAATCTATACGTAAGATCATAGGACGAAATGCTTCTGGCATCTGGCACGAATTACACTAGTGGAGAGCGCGAGGCGATAAGGAGGCAGAGATGACACGCACAACAAGAAGGCATGACGTGGCAAAGCCGGCAAGGCGGAAAAGCTCACGCTCCCGTGGCAAGTCGCGCTGCTACAGTACTGCCGAGCGGCCGCGAAAGTCTAAGCGCAGCCGAAACCGTAGGCGTCATTTCTTGAGAAGAGCCATCGTCTGCGTCCTTTTGGCCTCTCTCTTCGTTGCCTGGCTGCTCTGGGGCCCCCTTGCATCAAAGGAGGCGAAGGGCTCATACTCATCTGCCTTGACGGGAGTCGACTCAGATGAGCTCTACAACTCACCTTATGATTGGAATCAGCTCCAGGACGATGAAAATGGTTTGCTTGCCTACGTCGCCGACGGAAAGAGCCTCTCGCGAGCCGGCATCGACGTGTCGCAGCACCAAGGGACAATCGACTGGGCACAGGTAGTCGCCTCAGGAGTACAGTTCGCCTTTGTGCGCGTCGGCTACCGTTCGACAGACCAAGGCAATATCAGTGGTGACAGCTATGCGGAGCAAAACCTTTCCGGTGCATCCAACGCTGGCCTCATGGTGGGCGCCTACTTCTATTCCCAGGCCATCAACGAGGACGAGGCTCGCGAAGAGGCTGACTTCACCCTCGAGGCGATCAAGGGGTATGAGCTTGCATATCCCATCGCCTTTGACTTTGAGCCAGGGGGAACGGGAAGCGACCGTATCTCCTCCCTCAGCAGCTCCGAGCGGACGGCCGTGGCCGTGGCCTTTTGCGAGGAAATAGAAGAAGCCGGCTACAGCGCTATGATCTATGGGAACGGCAATGCGCTGGATGGCTATGACCTCGAGCAGCTAGCTTCGCGTGGCTTTTGGTATGCCGACTATGGGAAGGTGCCGTCAAGTAGCCTCTGCTTTGCGCTTTGGCAGTATTCGAACTCAGGGTCCGTCAATGGAATAGACGGTGACGTTGATCTTGACATCGATCTAACCCCCTGCTTTGGAGGCCACAGCCGACTAGCTTTTTTCTCCTACCACAAAAAGCAGCTCAGGCGTTCTGCTAGCATGACGGAAGACAACGTTCAACCTTTCAACATCAGTAAGCCAAGCTTACAGTCGAGCCGCTCAATGTTCCCTTCCTTTTTCCCGACAGTTTGTTTCTTCACTGCGTCAGCAGCATTGATCGCTATTGCCACCAAGATGCGCCACCTGGTGCGAGGAAAGAAGCAGCCTCCCTATCGCAGCGACGCCAACTGGTCGCGTGCCTATGCAACGGTCGCAGCCGTGCTTGGCATATGGACATGTCTATGGAGCTATGAAGGGGGCATCATCTCCTGCCTCATATGCACAGCAACTATAGTGGCTGGAGGCATGTTGAGCTTATGGAGACGGTGTTTTGTTGCAGCCACAGTAAGCTCCCTCCGAAAGGGAGGGCTGCGCTTGCTACGTGTCGTCGCGATTGCCGCAGCCGCAGCGACAGCAACTATCTCCCTTGAAGTCTCCTGGAATGCAGCCTTCCCCTCTGTTGACCTTCATGCACTGTTGATTGAATATGCGCTGGTACTGCTTAGCCTCACTGTGCTTTACTTTCTCAGTGCCGGCCACGGGGTAGGACCGGCGGCTGGCGTTGGCCTCTTTTGCACGATTGGCATCATTCAAGCATTTGTGCTTGATTTCAAGGGTTCCGTCTTGTCCACCGGAGACCTCTTTGCATTAAAGACGGCGATGGCGGTAAGCGGGGGTTACGAATACCATCTTGGCGACACTATGCTCGACGGCATCAGTTGGGCGACAGCCGGCGGTGCAATCTGTGCCTTATTGTACGGACCCTCGCAGGAAGAGAAGCCAGCCACACAGCACAATCTGACGTCACAGCACAGGCGCTCAAGCCTTCTCTTGGGCATAGCCGCACTCGCTGCCCTCCTATGCGGCATCGTGGTGCCAAACTACGAGAGGGATTTAGGCATTGACATAAACTATTGGCCTGACCAGCAGGTTCTTACACACCAACAAGAAGGCCTTCTGCCCTCCTTCATCGCTGAGGCCCAGGGCCTCCCCATTGAGGAGCCAGAGGGCTATAGCGATGAGGCCGCAGAGGAAGCGCAGCAAGATCTTATAGCTCGCTATGAGCAAAGCGTTGACTCGACAAAGGCTGAAGAGGCACAGAGTCAATGGAGCCAAACCAAGCCTTCCATCATCGTCGTAATGAACGAGACGTTTACCGACCTGTCATACTTCGGTGGACTTGATTCGTACAGCGGACCGACCTTCTTCAACAATGGCCTGTCAGATGCCCTTTTTCGCGGCAAATTGGCTGTGTCTTTCAATGGAGGGGGAACCTGCAATACCGAGTTTGAGTTCCTCTGTGGGGAGTCGATGGCCTTCATCGGATATGGAAAATATCCCTACACCCTCTATGACTTCTCGGGAATTGATACCCTGCCGCGTCAGCTGGCCGCTGCAGGGTATCAAACCACCGCTATGCACCCTAACCTCGCGAGCAATTGGGACCGCGATCGGGTCTACAAAGAAATGGGCTTCCAGAACTTCCTGTCAATCGACAGCTTCTCAGGGGCGCAGCAAATTCACAATGCCACCGCAGATTCAGCTACCTATGATGCAATTATCGAGCAACTCTCCACCAATGAGGAGCCGCAGTTCATCTTTGACGTGACGATGCAAAACCATGGGGATTACAACCAAGGCGACGTGGACCAGAGCACACTCTCAAGTTACCTGTCAGCTGCAACGGGCCTCGTCGATGACAAAACAAGCGCTTCCATCGCCGAATATCTCACCTGCATCGATGAGTCTGACCGAGAGCTCGAGACGTTCGTGAGCGAGCTCAAGCAGCTTCAGCGTCCCGTCTTGCTTGTCTTCTTTGGTGACCATCAGCCCTATTTCACGCATACCCTCAATGACGCTTTGGAAAGCAACGAAGACACCACCACGCATGAAGAGCGCCTTTATCAAAGTGACTATGTAGTCTGGGCCAACTACGACGTGGCAGCAAATGACCAAGATGGTACCCAGCTTGACGCAAGCGCCTCGGACCTAGCCGCTCATGCCCTTGCAGCCATCGGATCGCCGCTCACCGACCACCAGAAGGCTACGCTCGGTGCTGCAACGCTGTATTCACAGCTCAATCTTTATGGCTACCGCGGGCTTGATGGAAGCTGGCACCAAATGGGCGACGACTCTGATGCGGACGCCGCAAGCGGCGTGAAGGAGCTTCAAATGGTTTTCTACCGCAGTTTCGGCCTCAGGGTATGAGGCTCCAATCCTCATCCTTACGCAAGCCAAAGCAAGACGGGGTACCATACAGCAAGATGAGCGGTTTTTGGAGAACTCTTACGAGAGGATGGGAATGACTAACTCACAAACACCCAGCGAAGACGAGAAGCTCAGAAAAGAAGTGGAGCAGACCTTTCACCATGGGCCTGACAAATTCAACCAAAATGCATTTTCTCACATCAAGCACGTGATTGGTGTGGTGTCAGGCAAGGGCGGTGTCGGAAAGTCATTGGTCTGCGGTCTTCTGGCTTGTGAGCTTTCTGCTCGCAAAACTAAGGTTGCCATACTCGATGCGGATATAACTGGACCTTCCATTCCGAAGATGTTCGGCTTGTCAGGTGCGCGTATCGTGGTAGATCCCCAACGCGAGATGATGATACCTGCACCATCTGCTCATGGCATCAAAATTGTATCCACCAACCTCGTGCTGGAGCATGAGACCGACCCGGTGCTATGGCGTGGGCCGATCCTCATGGGCGTGCTCAGGCAATTCTGGGAGGAAGTCGAATGGGGCGATGTTGATTACCTCCTGATCGACATGCCGCCAGGGACAGGAGATGTTGCGCTTACGGTCTTTCAGCAGATACCTCTTGACGGAATCGTAATTGTGACTTCACCACAAGACCTTGTGCAAATGGTCGTCACCAAAGCTGTCAACATGGCGCAGCAGATGAAAGTTCCTGTATATGGCCTCATAGAAAACATGAGCTACCTCGTCTGCCCCGACTGCGGACGGCGCATCGAGCCTTTTGGGCCAAGCCAGCTTACGAAAGCCGCACACCAAGCTGGTGTCGAGGCATTGGGGGAACTTCCCATCGATCCGGCGCTTGCAGCCTCCTGCGACGCAGGGACGATCGAAGATGCCGCCCCAAAAGGCCTGCTGTCCGCAGCCGTGGATTGCATCATTGAGACGTGCGCCGCAAGCGATGCCACGAAGAGCTCCTAGCCCATGGCTTATGGCAAACGGCATCTTTCCCGATCGGACCAGCGCGCTCGCCTCGCTTTGGCCGCCCAAGAGATACGGGTGCCTGTAGCATGTGACGTCTGCGTCGTCGGAGGCGGAGCGGCAGGCCTTGTCTGTGCCATTACGGCTGCTGAGTCAGGAGCCTCAGTCGTAGCATTAGAGCGCAACTTGCGCTGTGGCTCCACGATCCTTGCAACAGGCAATGGGCGCTGCAATTTTACCAACGTCTCACTTGATCCTAAGCACTATAACAATCCTCGCTTCGTAAAGGCAGCTGTCAGCAGCAGCTGGCTCGATGACATCCTCAAATTTTTCCGAGATTGTGGCATGCGCTGGTGCTTGGAAGACGACCGCCTCTATCCTGTCTCGCGGCAGGCGGCAAGCGTCAGAAGTGTACTGCTCAGACGCGCAAGGAAAGCTCATGTCATATTGGCCCCAAATCGCACAGTCAGCGAAATAGAGACTTTTCCGCAGGGATATAGGGTTCAGTGGGGCTCTGGCTCCTCCCTCATGACGCGGGCTGTCGTGCTATCTGTCGGCGGGGGCTGCGTCACCACGCTCGCCGCATCCCTTCACCTCAACGTGCGTGCTGAAAGTCCTGTGCTTGCCCCCCTTGCCTGCGAAACCTCCCCTCTCAGCTCCCTCAACGGAAGACGGGCACATGTTGCGGCATCGGCATATCGGGCGAAATCCCTCCAGGCCTATGAGCGAGGAGAAGTCTTGCTGCGAGACTATGGCCTTTCTGGCATCGTCGCCTTTGATCTTTCTCGTCGCGTCTCGCCAGGAGATGTCATCGCGCTCGATCTGCTCCCAGGCTACTCAGTGGCTGAAATTCGAGGCATAGTTGATCCGCGCGATAGTGGGCATTTTGAGGATGACGCTTTCGACGGCCTGCTGGATCCTCAAATTGCCTCTCAGCTTGTACGCTTAGCTCGCGCGCGATGGAAGCTGCCAAGGCCTTGGCAGCCTAGCGCCCTCCAAGGGGCCGATCAACAAACAACTGACACTGATTTTATGCTCAGCCTAGTTAAGGGACTACCATATTGTGTAACAGGCATAGCTCATCCTGAGCTTGCCCAAGTCACGCGCGGGGGCCTTATGGTAGATCAATTCAATCCGACAACGTTGGAAAGTCTGCAGCATCCAAGCCTTTTCGCCTGCGGTGAAGCTATGGACATAGACGGAGACTGTGGCGGCTTCAATCTGTCATGGGCTTGGAAAAGCGGTCTGATTGCCGGCAAAGCAGCCGCGGAAGCTGCGGAGGCAACTCGATGATCGAGGCATCCGGCATTCGCATACAGCTCAAGGAGCTTGATAGTACTCATGCGACAGAGAAGGGCGCTTGTCGCGATGCCTTGCTGCGGAAGCTCCACATAGGAGCTCGCGAGCTAGCATCTCTCGAAATACGCCACCGTTCGATCGACGCACGCAGGCGCAGCGACATTCATATCGCCTTCACCCTTCGCTTCACCCTGAAGGGTGGCCCAGAAGCAGAGCAGAAGCTTCTCACAAGCCTTGCCCGCCACCACGGAGACACAAACTTCCGCTTTGTGGAGGAGCGACCCTATACATGGCCGAGCCAACTTTCTCGCTCAGCGCTTCAACGGAGGGGGCGGCCCATCGTTGTGGGAGCCGGCTGCGCGGGAATCTTCTGCACTCTTGCTCTCGCAGAGGCAGGCCTTAGGCCATTGCTTATAGAGCGAGGAGACGACGCAACGAGGCGCACGAACACCGTGACGGCCTTTGATGCAGGCGGCCCCCTCGACCCGGAGTCAAACATTCAGTTCGGTCTCGGGGGCGCTGGCACCTTCTCCGACGGAAAACTCAACACCGGCACCAAAAGCCCAGCTCATCGGCTCATTCTTTCAACCTTTGTCAAAGCTGGCGCTCCCGCTGACATACTGTGGGACGCAAAGCCCCATGTTGGCAGCGACATATTGCCAACGGTCGTGACGAGGCTAATACAACGGATAGAAGAGCTCGACGGGGAGGTGCGCTTCCGCTGCCGTATGACGGACCTCATCCTCGAAGGGCAGGAAGAGGAGCGCCATGTTGTTGGAATTGTAGCTACAAGCCGTACGGACTCGGGAGAGGCTGTCCAAGAGTCCATGCCTGCCTCAGCGGTGATCTTAGCCTGCGGGCACTCTGCACGTGACGTGTTCTGTCTGCTGCGGGACAAGGGGATCTGCATGCAACGCAAAACCTTTGCCATGGGCGTCCGTATCGAGCACCTGCAATCTGACATCGATCGAGCCCTCTACGGAGCCTATGCAGGGCATCCAGCTTTGGGAGCAGCTCCCTATAAGCTCGTCGCTCACCTGCCAAAGTCCTTGCCAATCGTCGGCGGCAGAAGCGCCTTCACCTTCTGCATGTGCCCCGGGGGCTATGTGGTGGCAGCAGCAAGCGAGCCTGGCGGTGTCGTCACCAATGGCATGAGCTTGGCTGCGCGCAATGGCACGAATGCAAACTCTGGGCTGCTTGCAAACGTCTACCCAGACGACCTCCCGGGAGAAGACGTCCTTGAGGGAATAGACCTGCAACGAAGCTGCGAGCATGTGGCCTTTAGCGCGGGGAACGGCACATATGCTGCTCCGGCGCAGCTTGTCGGTGACTTCCTTGACAATGTTCCCTCGACGCGTGCTGGAAATGTAAAGCCCACCTATCCGCGAGGCGTCGTCTGGGGATCGATTGATTCTTGCCTTCCCGACTACATTGTTGAGACGCTTCGTGCCGCCCTTCCTCTCATGGACCGGCGCTTGCATGGCTTCGCCTCTCCTGATGCGGTGCTGACCGGCGTCGAAACGCGCTCAAGCTCGCCGGTGCGCGTCGTGCGAGGTCATGATATGCAGTCGATTTCCTGTCGAGGAATCTGGCCGACGGGAGAGGGAGCCGGCTATGCAGGCGGCATCATGTCCGCAGCGGCCGATGGCATACGCATCGCTGAGACCGTAGTCAGTCTCTACAAGCGCTGCTAGCTTGCTCTCCAGCAGAACAGCAAGCGTCAGTCAGGCTAATGCTTCTTCTTCGTTCGCCAGCGACGGCGCGTGGCATAGGCAGAACCCTTGCGATCCATGCGTTTAAGATTGGCAAGGACGTCATCTGCTGACGTTCGCTCCAAACGCGTGCGAATGGCCACGATCTGATCGCGCAGGTGGGCCGCGCGCTCAAAATCCATCGCCTCGCTTGCCTCTTGCATCTCGCCAACAAGGGCATCGGTCACGCGCTTCTGCTCATCAGCAGGCATTGCGGCTACGTCTTCTGCGACGGACTCAGCTGTCCTTGACATCTCGTCATGCTTTGCTGGCTCGGAGCTCCCCTCCGTGAAGAAGGCGCCATGGCCGAGCGTCTCGCCCCTTGATCGACTCTTGTTTGCAAGTGTTGTATCCGCGTCAGTGATAAAGCTGGTAATATCGTCTATCTTTTTGTTAATCGTCTGAGGAACGATACCATGTTTCGCATTGAACTCCTCCTGTCTGTGCCTCCGACGGCGCGTCTCATCAATCGCCACGCGCATGGAGTCAGTGACCGAGTCGGCATACATGATGACCGCCCCATGGGCATTGCGCGCCGCACGGCCCATAGTCTGGATAAGTGAGCGGCGGTTGCGCAGAAACCCTTCTTTGTCGGCATCGAGAATTGCAACGAGTGACACTTCAGGGATATCAAGGCCCTCACGCAAGAGGTTAATGCCAACCAGACAATCTATCTTGCCCTCACGAAGCGTGCGAATGATGTCAACACGATCGAGGGTGGCCGTGTCGGAATGCATGTAGTTCACTCGTATGCCCTCATCAAGGAGGTGGTCGGTCAAATCCTCAGCCATACGCTTGGTGAGCGTGGTCACCAGCACGCGCTCTCTCTTTGCCGTCCGCTTCTTTATTTCGTCAATCAGGTCATCGATCTGACCATGGATCGGTCGTACTTCCACAGTTGGATCCAACAGCCCTGTCGGGCGAATGATCTGCTCAACTTTCTGCTGGCTAACTTGCTCCTCATAGTCACCAGGGGTCGCGGACACATAGATGAATTGGGGAATTCTCGCCTCAAACTCGTCAAAGCGCAAAGGGCGATTATCCAGTGCCGAAGGCAAGCGGAAGCCATGGTCGACAAGAGTAACCTTACGCGAGCGGTCGCCCTCGTACATGCCACGAATCTGCGGAAGCGTCACATGGCTCTCGTCAATGATGCAAAGCATGTCACGGGGAAAGTAATCAATAAGGGTGTACGGCGGCTCTCCCGGCTTTCGACCGTCGAGGTGCCGCGAGTAATTCTCGATGCCGGAGCAAAAGCCCATCGTCTCGAGCATCTCAAGGTCATAGGAAGTCCTCTGTGAGAGGCGCTGTGCTTCGAGCAGCATGTTGGCCTCCTTAAGCTCCGCCACTCGCGCCTCAAGCTCCTCGCTGATTGAGGTAAGGGCGTTTTTGACTTTTGGCTGCTCTGTCACATAGTGTGAGGCAGGCCAGATGGGAATCGCATCATAGGTTCGCACGATCTCCCCTGTCACTTTGTCTATCTCGGCAATTTCCTCAACCTCGTCGCCGAAGAACTCGATGCGCAAAGGATTCTCCGCGTAGGGAGGAAAGACGTCTACCGTATCGCCGCGCACACGAAATGTCCCACGTGACAAGTCGTAGTCATTGCGGTCATATTGGACGTCAATGAGGTTGCGAATGAGGTCATCTCTCTCCAGTGGGGTGTCCTTACTCACGTTGGGAGCAAGGCCGGCATAATCTTGCGGAGAGCCTATGCCATAGATGCACGAGACTGACGCAACTACGATGACATCGCGACGGGACAGCAAGCTCGAGGTTGCCTGGTGACGAAGCTTTTCGACCTCTTCATTGATGGAAGAGTCCTTCTCTATATAGGTATCGGTCTGTGGCACATATGCCTCTGGCTGGTAATAATCATAGTAGGAGACGAAGTACACAACTGCGTTGTGGGGGAAAAGCTCCTTCATTTCGCTCGCCACCTGCGCAGCCAGCGTTTTGTTAGGCTCCATTATCAACGTCGGCCGCTGCAGCGCCTCAATTGTCTTTGCCATCGTATAGGTTTTGCCAGAGCCAGTGACGCCCATCAGCGTCTGGTAGCGCAAGCCCTCTCGTACGCCTTGGGAAAGCTTCTCGATAGCCTGGGGCTGATCCCCAGCCGGTTCATAGGGTGAGACGACTTCGAGCTCCGTATCGCCGTGATCAAGGCCAAAACGTTTGAGCTCTCCTCCGAAACGCTCCCGGGCGACCTCGGCGCCCGCATGGCCTTGAAGATGAAAATCCTGTCTTTGTTCTTTCCGTTGTGCTTTGCCCACAGAGATCACCGTCACGACTTAGCTTCAAACTTCTGGTGGCATCTAGGGCACGTCACGCGAATCTTCCCTTTGCCTCGTGGAATGCGGATGCGCTGTTTGCAGTTCGGGCAGGCGAAGTGTTTGTAGGACCGTTGCTCACGCCATGCAGCAGTAGGATCTGAGAACCAAATGCCAAATGGCCCCATGGCCTCTAAAAACTTGGCGTTTTCGCGGCTTCGCCGAGCCACGTCTTTTGACATCATCCGGAATAACGCATACACAAGAAGGGCCAAGGCAGCCCAAATGACAGGAGAAGCCCCTGTCACAAACCCAACGATATACAGCACTATCGCAAGGAAAGCAGCTGCGTTCGCAGCAGCATCAGCTCCGTTGCGTGAGGACAACCACTCCGCGGCCCTACGATTGAAGTCGCTTTTCCGAGCCATGGGCACTCCCGTCGTTCGATCACGATTTTTCGCTACATCTTTTTCGCTACGTCCAGTATGTATCCGGAATCAGGCCCGCATATCTCAGCGGCATGCATCCACAAAGGAATGCCAAAGTAGCTCATCGGTTTTTATGCGCTGCCACGTGCATTCTGGATGCCACTGGACCCCAAGGACAAAGCGCGCGCCGGGCAATTCGATGGCTTCAGGCATCCCATCAGTTGCTTCTGCCGAGAGCACAAGCCCCCTGCCCATACGATCGAGGCAGCAGTGATGCGCTGAGTTGGTCTGGATGATCGGAGTACCGCCAACGCAACGAGAAAGCAAGCTACCCTCTTTCACTTCAACAGGATGGGCCGGATCTGACAAGATATTCGTATGGCGCCAAAGAGTGCTACCTGATCGTGGAACCCTTTTCTCCGCCGTCATGGAAAGAGAGCCACCAAAAAAGACGTTAAGCAGCTGAAATCCTCGGCATGTGGCAAAGATGGGCTTATCAGCAGCTACGAAAGCATCTATAAGCGCGAGCTCAAGCGTGTCACGCTGGTCACATACAAGACTTTGGTCATACGGGCGCGTATCTTTCCATAAACGAGGGTTTATGTCTTGGCCACCAGACAGGGCAAGGCCGGAGCACAGGGCAATGTAGGGCGCCAGCACGCTTTCATCGTCAGTCATAGGCGCAAGTATGGGAGAGGCACCAGCCATGATGAGGGCTCCGTAGAAGTCGGCTGCTGCACCCTCGATCGGTGCAAGCTCATCAGCCAAAGTCTTGTTCGAGGTCCTTTTCATCCATCGAGGTGAAACGAGAACGAGGGGTCGGCAAGAATCACTCTTACTTTCTTCGGCCATCACATGCCTTCCTCTCTTTGTCACTGCGGCGCAACAACGTAGCCTCCCTTGGCGTATTGCAGCTGAGCGAATACGGGCATTTCTCGCATGCCTCCATCAAGCGCACGCTGACGCTGCGGTTACAAAAGAAAGGCTCATCCCGAACAAAGCTTATATCATCCTTGAGCCCATACAACTTTCCTCCAGGTGAGAAGGCGTCTGCCTCGTCAAGGTAGAGAGGATCGAACAAGGAGACTCTGTCTATCTTGCCGAACACATCCCGTTGGAAGCCGTCGAGGAGCACATAATGATCAGTGCCACAAAAAGAGCAGCTCACCACTGCCACACCACCATCATCGACCCAAGGAACAATAACCGAGCGCTCCGAAAGGTGAACCTCTTCTCCGTGCAAGTGCATAGCCTCGATCGGCCATCCTACACTTTTGTGGCAGCCATTGAGCCATTGCGCAAAGAAGCTCATCGCGGCCTCAGATGTCCCGCCGCGATGGTGGGCGCCGTGATTTTTGTCAAGCATCAGCGTGTAGACATGGTTAAGCAGCTCAGGCTGCAGTTCCTCACGGTCAAATAAGACACTCAATGCGTTGAGTGTCGAGGTCGGACCACAATCATACTGTGTAATTTGATAGCGCAGAGGCGCCTTCATCACACATCACTCCTCACATATGCCCAATTTGGTGCAGCTGACCTGATCAATGTCCTTGTATGGACTCGAGAAACGTCTTGGCGCGCGCCGTTTGAGGATGATCGAAGAACTCCTCCGGGCTTCCCTTCTCAAGGATCTCGCCATCCGCCATAAAAACGACACGATCAGCCACACGTCGGGCGAAGCTCATTTCGTGTGTAACGACGACCATCGTCATGCCACCCTGCGCAAGCTCTACCATGACCGCCAAAACCTCGTTAATCATCTCAGGGTCAAGGGCAGACGTTGGCTCGTCGAAGAGCATCGCCTTTGGATTCATTGCAAGAGAGCGGGCAATCGCGACACGCTGTTGCTGCCCCCCTGAGAGCTGCGCTGGGACCTTTGAGGCCTGTTCTGCGACGCCAACACGCTCAAGAAGCGCCATCGCCCGTTTTTCGGCATCGCCTCTCGACATACCGAGCACCTCAATGGGACCCATCGTGACATTGTCGAGTATCGTCTTGTGCGCGAAAAGATTGAACGATTGGAAGACCATCCCCAACTCTGCGCGCACTTGTGCAAGCTGCTTGCCTTCTTGTGGCAAGAGCTTGCCCTCGATAAGAATCTCGCCGGAGTCTATCGTCTCCAGCCGATTTATCGCGCGACACATCGTTGATTTCCCAGAGCCTGATGGCCCTATCACAACCAGCACTTCGCCTTTAGCAACCTTAAGGTTGATATTGTTCAGCACATGAAGCTTGCCGAAGTATTTGTTCACCTGACGAAGCTCGATGATCGGAGCTGGGCCTTCGGGGCTTTTTCTCGAATGATCTTCTGCCATGAGCCCTCTCCTCTCGGCTGCAGCGCTAGCGAATAATCTTGGCGCCGGTGCGCCGCGATACCGCAATGGCAGCCTTGTTCAGCAGATAATTGACCAGAATGTATATCACAGCTATAACAAAATAGGTGGAGACAAGTGCGTCGTAGTTAGTAATAAGCACTCGGCCATTTTGCAGTAAGTCAGGATAACTCACAACATATGCAACTGTCGTGTCCTTTACGACAACGACAAGTTGAGATATCAGAGATGGGATTACAAAGCGTATTGCTTGTGGTAAGACAATCTTGTGAGTAACTTTAAATGGACTCATGCCGAGGGAAAGAGCCGCTTCAGTCTGCCCTTTGGGTACTGCATTGACGCCTGCCCGAAAAACTTCTGCCAAAACGCCAGAGGCTGCAAGCGCCACCGGCAATGTGATCATCCAAAAGGATGACATCTTGATGCCGTACTGAGGAATGACGAGGAAAAAGAAGTAGATGAGCAAAAGCGAAGGCACGCCGCGAAAGAATTCGATGACGATACGCGCCAGCCAGCTCAAAACCTTAATCGAGCTTATCCTCAGCAGCATGAACACAAGGCCCAAGACAAGAGATATGGCGCCTGCAGTCAGCGACACCTTGACTGTCCCGAGAAAGCCTTGACCGAGATAGCGCCATGTGGTGGCCCTGGTAAAGAAGGACCAGTAGCGAGGGGCGAGCTGGCCATGGACGTAAAATACGTTCACGATCATGTAGACGAGCCACGCGACCGCCACCGCAGAAATGATAGTCCAGATTCGAATCTTTCGGCGCATCTTGGGACCGGGAGCTTCGTAGAGTGCGTCGCGCATTGAGGTAGTGCCAGACGTATTCACCGGAGAATCCTCGCCTTCTTGTCAATGCGGTTGCCAACAAGGCCAACTACTAAGGCAGTCCCAACGTAGCCAAGCGCTGAGATGAAAAATGTTGCTATGCCGCCCACAGAGCGTGTGTTGATGTAAGAGACAAGCCCGGTAAGCTCCATAGGTGACAGCGGCACCTGAGATCCAATGGCTGTAGTCAACATGATCGCGATAAAAAGATTGGTCATGGGAAGGACAGCCGAGCGCAATGCCTGTGGAATGACGATCAGGCGTAGCATTTGAGTAAAGGTAAGGCCAATTGAACGCGCAGCCTCTATCTGTCCCACGCCGATAGTGTTGATGCCGCTCATGAAGTGCTCTGACCCAAAAGCAGACCCAAGCAGGACCGTGGTCGCTATGACGCAGATGTCATATGGCAAGGTGACACCCAGATAAGGCAAGGCGTAGACGATAATGATTAACAGAGCGATACCTGCTATATTACGAAAGACCTGAACGTAGAAATCACCAAGCATCCGGAGCGGCCGGATAGGAGAGACTCGCATGACGGTGACCACCACCGCTATGAGCATTGCAAGCACAAAGGAAATAAGGGTCATTCTCCATGTTGTTAGCAGCGCTTGAACGTATAGGTCTCCATACGTTGCGAGAATTTCAGAGACGCTCATCCGCCCACCCCCCCCACTATGGTTATCAAACGACCCCTGTGTACCTACCAATCACAGGAGTCGTCAGCAATGCAAAGATAGAAAGTAGACCTTTAATCCTATGCCTATGCCCCAATAGCCGGTGGCTCAGGAGCGCTGTCTTGGTCGATTCTGTCGCCAATCGTTATCTGCCACAGCTTGGCCCACGTGCCATCGTCTTCGACTGCCTTCAGCCAGCTATTCACAAAGTCGACGCCGTCAGAGCTGAGAGGCAGACCGATGCCGTACTTGTCATCTGGACCGAAGGTCTGCTCTACCAGGCGGTACTTGCCAGGATTCTTTACCACGCTGCCCATTTGTATCGTGGCGTCAATGACATAGGCGTCGACACGCTTTTGCTCCAACGCTTGACGAGCCTCCTCATCGGTGCTGAACTCTTGGACGGTCGCATCTGGGGCATACTGCTCAAGGAGACTGGGGCCAGTGGAGCCAGACTGAGCGGCAACGGTCTTGCCCGCCAGGTCGTCGACACTGTTGATGTCAGTGTTGTCGACTAGTACTAGTATCCCCTGTTGCGAGTTATAATAAGGACCTGCAAAGGAAATGACCTTCTTGCGATCATCGGTGATCGAGTAGGTCGCAAAGACCGTATCAACTTGATCGTTTTGCAGTACTGACTCGCGTGTATCAGAGGTAACCTGCGTCAGCTCATACTTGCTCTCATCGCCAAGGATGTAGTGCGTGAGGAGCTGATAGAGGCCAGCATCAAAGCCTCGGAGCTTGTTGTCGACTTCGTTCATCAAAGAGAACAACGTGGAGGTCTGCGTTCCTCCCACACGTAGGGTGCCCGCCTCTTTGACCTTAGAAGCCCAACTGCTTGCCGAGATGACATCGTCAGAAGCCGTAGAGCCACCAGCAACCAACGCATCATATGCGCTGGTGTCAAGATCAGTGGAAGAGGAGCTTGAGCTTGATTCACTGCCAGAGGCACTTCCCGAGGAAGCTGAGCTAGAGCTGTCCGACGACGACCCGCAGCCAGCAAGTCCGACAAATGCAAACGATGCGCCTGCGAGGCCTAGGGCCTGTCGGCGAGTGACACTTTTTTCAAAGAGAGACATGTTCAACGTCCTTTCTCATACATCATTCATAGTTTGTTGGGCGCCTACGCCGGCATCCCCGATGGCCACACCCTACCCGTTTCACAAATAACAACACAATGAGCTCTACCTTTCGTAACCTCGTCTTTACTTTTTCAAGCTTTTTTTCAAAAATTCCTTCTCTGCAAAAGGCCTGGTTTGCCGCGCGAAGTTATAATACCATTATTTTACTAGGATATAAATAGACTAAATAGGCACTTCTGAGGGAGATTATTTGCATTAGCCCTTTTCTGAGCCCTCTTCTGCAGTGCCAGCACCCGAAAAGCCTTGCTTGTCCCACCAGGCATCGACTTGCGCCTCGAGCTCTTGCTGAGTCCCAGTGTTATCGATGCGCTCATCGGCAAGCGCTGACAGCCCCCCATCAGAGAGCTGGCGCTGGGCGCGCCTGTCAAAGTCACTGATGTCCATGCCTCGTAGACGCGCCCTTGCGCGCCGTTGTGCATAGGGGCAGCTGACCTCAAGTATCTCGTCAGCCATGCCAAGGAGAGGACCCATACGATCAGGCAGCGGCACTTCCACGACACAGCATACAGGTTCTGGTCGCTGTGCTCGCAAGGCATCAATGCGTCTCTTAAACTCTGCCCTTATAGCAGGCAGCTCAAGCGCTTCAAGCTGTGCGGTCTTTTCAGGGTCAGAAAAAGCTCTTTGCGCAAGTGCTGGCCTGTCAAGGATGCCGGACGTCTCATCTACAAGATCTTCCCCGAATACAGCTGCGACTCTACGTACCAAAGAAGACTCAGGAGCCAAGACGTCACGAGAAACCTCGTCAAGGTCTATGCGGACGGCACCCTTTTTCTCGATAAGGCGCGTGACACTTGACTTCCCTGAGGCAATGCCACCAATCACATAGACAACGCGCATCACTGCCCACCTCTGGTCATGCGCGCAGCCTCAACAAACGAGCGCCACAAGGAAAAGTCTGTCTTGACCGTCTGCCATGTGTATTCGGGGTGCCATTGCACACCAAGTACAAAATGCTTCTTTGGCATCTCGATGGCTTCAATGATACCGTCGGTTGCATAGCCTGAGACAATAAGGTCCCTGCCTAAATTTTTCACACACTCATGATGGCTTGAGTTGGTTTGGATGAGCTTTTTGTCAGACATGATGTGCGAGAGCAAGGTGCCAGAGATCACTTCGACAGGATGCGCCGGGCGATCAAGTATCACGGCATGGCGCCAGTGGGCCATTCCCTCCCGCGGCGGGAGATCATATAAGCACTGGCAGATATCTCCCCCGCAGACAACATCGAGTAGCTGAGCGCCACGGCAAATGGCCAGCAGTGGCTTGTCTGCAGCAAGAACGCCTTCAACAAGGGGAAACTCGAGCTCATCACGCCTGGGAGCCAACTCATCGTGTGGACAAGGCACAGCTCCCCAACGCCGAGGGTCGACACTGTGCCCTCCCGGCAAGGTAAATCCATCACACATCTCTATATAGGCTCGTATCAATCCCTTGTCTTTGGTAAGGGGCATCATGACCGGCATTCCGCCAGCTGCGATGATGGCCTCCATCTCAACATCCCCTACTGACTCACTTGCACAAAATTGATCACGCCCGGGCATCCAGCGAGGCGTTATGCAAATGAGTGGACGCTCAGAGGGAGTTCCTTCGAGGAAAGAAGAGTACAGGGGCGCTGTCTGTTCATGCAAAGAGTGGCAAGAGGTCGCACATGAACAGGACCCTGCCGCGTCAGCAAGGTTGTCAAAGCCGTGCTCATGCTCATATGCCTCCGCCATAGCTCCTCTTCACCTTCTTCAATTTTCCACGCGTTATGCGCTTCGTCATCTTCACTCATACTTATGTCTATAAACTATATATGCTTTGTTCGCATAAGCATGAACACGCACATATTAGATGCACCAAGCCTAGGACATATGCACCGCTAACAAAAAAGGGCGAAGCCATCGACTCCGCCCCTTCATCATTGCCAGAAGAGATTACTTTTCGTCAGCTTCCTGTTTCATATCGGCTTGCTTCGGTGCTTCCTCCTCAGCAACCCCTTCGCCTTCTTCAGACTTGTCAAGTGGCTTGACGGGAACGTCGAAACCAAGCGTCTCAGCAGCAGACTTCATAGACAGTGAGATACGGCGACGGTCAAGGTCAATTTCCATAACCTTGACTTGGACTTTGTCACCCACGTTGCACACCTGGCTCGGCTGATCAACATGCTGGCGTGCCATTTCCGAAATATGCACGAGGCCTTCAACGCCCTCGCCCAAATCAACAAAGGCACCAAAGGAGACGAGCTTGGTAACGACGCCTTCGACAATTGCGCCGACAGGGTACTTCTTGACAAGGACACGCCATGGGTCCTCGGTCGTCTGCTTGAGACCAAGGCTGATACGCTCGCGGTTCAGGTCAACATCAAGCACTTGAACCTCAATCTCCTGGCCAACCTTGACGACTTCGGAGGGATGATTCACATGGTTCCAAGAAAGCTCAGAAATGTGCACCAGGCCATCAATGCCACCGAGATCGACAAAAGCACCGAAGTCGACGATCGAGGAGACCGTGCCCTTCAGGCGCATGCCCGGCTTGAGCTTCGAGAGAATCTCGGCACGCTCAGCCTTACGAGCCTCCTCGAGTACAACACGACGAGAAAGCACCACGTTGTTGCGGTTGCGATCCATCTCAATGACACGAGCCTCTATGCGCGTCCCGAGGAACGCATTGAGATCCTTCACGCGACGGAGGTCAACAAGCGAGGCAGGCAGAAATCCGCGAAGTCCAATGTCAAGGATCAAGCCGCCCTTGACGACTTCGATAACCTCTCCCTCGACGTTTTCGCCAGCCTTGAACTTCTCTTCGACACGATTCCAAGCGCGCTCGTATTCAGCACGCTTTTTCGATAGGATGAGACGTCCTTCTTTGTCTTCCTTTTGAAGTACGAGGGCTTCGATCTTATCGCCGAGGTGAACGACCTCAGAGGGATCAACGTCTTTGCGGATCGAAAGTTCGCGAACCGGAATGACGCCTTCCGACTTAAAGCCGATATCAAGCAGAACCTCGTCGTGCTCGATCTTGACGACAGTGCCTGTCACCAAGTCGCCCTCGTCAAAGGCAGTGATCGTACCGTCGATGAGCTTGTTCATCTCCTCATCGGATACATCATCCAACGCAAAGACGGACGAGTTTTGAATCTCACTCAAAGGTGGACCCCTTTCAAACAACGGGGCCCCGATCGCTATGATCGCTGCCTGGGCGCCTTGGGATTAGCCCAAACGCTTATGGGAAACTTACATGCTCTCGGGGGCCAACAGATACGGTGCGCATAAAACTCATGCACGATGTAGAGTACCTTGTAACGTGGGTAGATTTCAAGCTATCTAACGTTAAATCATGGTTTTTTTGGCACTTTTTTCGAAAGGGGCCGACGAATGATCAAGGCCGTACTTTTCGACCTAGACGACACGCTGCTCGACATTAACCTTACAGCGTTCCTCGGCCGCTACATATTGGGACTCTCTGGCATCTTAGGGCTTATCGACCGCACTCCTGCCCCGATGTTGCAACCAGCTTTGCTGCAAGCGTACCTAGCAATAGACTCGCAGAAGCGAAAAGACGACCTGACCAACTATGATCTTTTTTGCGCATGCTTCTACCGGCGCACGGGCATCCCTTTAAGCGATCCTCTTATCTCGCAGACCATCAGCTGTTTTGAGCGCACGGTTTTGCCAAGCTACGGCAAGGGAATCGTGCAAGCCGCTCCCCGTAGGGGCATGCCCCAAGCTGTGGAAAAAGTCCATGAGCTCGGACTGGTCTGTGCCTTGGCGTCAAATCCAGTCTTCAGCCTCGACGTCGATCGCATGCGAATGCGATGGGCAGATGTGTCAGAACGGGACTTCGAGGCCATAACGACCATCAATAACTCACGTCGTTGCAAACCATCTGCCGTCTACTACCAAGACTTCATCACAAAGCTAGGCTTCGAGCCGCGCGAATGTCTTATGGTGGGCAATGACGCAACGCGTGACTTCCCACGGCCAGACATTGGCATGCATACTCTCTATGTGGGACATGCACGGCCAAGGCGTGCTTTCTGGCGCGGCAAGCCAGAGCGTCTTGCCGCTGACCTTCCGCTGATAATCGATGCTGTCAACGAGCAGAGCCGCTGAGAGACGCTCAGCTTGCAAATCCATCGTCATCTAGTAGGGCGTCGCTTCCAGCATCCGCCGCTGAAGTGGCAAGCTCATCGCAGCGCTCATTGAGTTGAGCTCCTGCGTGGCCCTTGACCCAAATATAAGAAACACGATGAGGCTTCATGGCACGGAGCAGGCGTCGCCAAAGATCTGGATTCTTCACAGGCTTTCTCGCGGCCGTTTTCCAGTCGTGTCTCACCCAATTCTGTACCCACCCCTGGTTGAATGCCTCAACGAGGTACTTCGAATCAGAGTGAAGTTCCACCTCGCAAGGGCACTTGAGGGCCTCCAAAGCTGCAATCGCGCCCATCAGCTCCATACGATTGTTAGTTGTTTGCCTATAGCCTGCAGAGAGCTCCCTTCGGTGCTCCGTTCCTTGCACATCCACATAAAGAAGCACCACCCCGTATCCGCCGGGCCCAGGATTTCCTCTGCTTGAGCCATCCGTGTAAATTGTAACGCGCATGTGTTTTCCCTCAAACGTCAAAAGAAGTCCTTCAAAAGCAGCTCATCATCGCTCAGCTGCGCACAGAAAGATCTTGGGAGCTTTGCCCATCCCAAGATCTTCCCATATGTCTTATCCCTCGCGAAAAGGATCAAAGCTCGATAGAGCCTTCCTTGATCGGGTTAGGTGCGGCAAAGTGGCATGCGCAAAAATGCCCCTTCCCTAGGTCGCGCAGCTCCGGCCGCTGTTTGGAACAGATCTCCTGGGCAATCGGGCAGCGCGTATGAAAACGGCATCCAGAAGGCGGGTCAATCGGCGAGGGAGGGTCCCCCTTTAGGATGATTCGCTTGCGATTGTGCTGAATATCCGGGTCAGGAACAGGCACTGCTGAAAGCAGAGACTGTGTATAGGGATGGCAGGGAACAGAGTAAAGCTCCTTCCAATCAGCAGTCTCCATCATGTTTCCAAGGTACATAACTGCGACGCGATCAGAGATGTGCTGCACCACCGACAGGTCATGCGCAATGAAAAGATAGGCAGTGCCAAATTCGTCTTGAAGCTCGTCAAGCAGATTCAGAACTTGCGCTTGTATCGAAACATCAAGCGCCGACACCGGCTCGTCGCAAATGATCAGCTTGGGCTTCAAGGCGAAGGCACGGGCAATGCCGATACGCTGTCGCTGCCCGCCGGAAAACTCATGTGGGTAACGGTTGATATGCTCGGGATTAAGTCCGACAACGTCAAGGAGATGGCGCACGGTATCCATACGTTGCTTCTTATCAGGCATTATGCCATGGATGACAAGTGGCTCGGAGATAATCTCGCCTATTGTCATGCGCGGGTTGAGCGAGGCATAGGGATCCTGGAAGATGAACTGCATCTCACGCCGCATCGCCTTTAGCTCTTTTTTGTCCATCTTCCCGACGTTTTTGCCGTTGAAGGTGACTTTGCCTGAGGTAGGGTGCGTCAGACGCATGATGCAACGGCCTGTTGTAGATTTGCCGCAGCCGGACTCTCCAACAAGTCCAAATGTCTCTCCGGGATAGATGTCAAAGCTGATGTCATCCACTGCATGGACGCGTTTCTTTTTTCTAGAAAAAACTCCACCTTCAACCGGGAATTCCTTTGTCAGGTGCTCAACGTGCAGCAGGGGCTGGGCTCCTGGGACATGAGAAGCGTGAGCGGTCTCAGTCATCTACGCCTCACCGCCCTTCTTGTGTGTACGAGAATTGGCTGGGGCGTTCTTCTGAACGAAAAGAGGATCGCTCGCATAGTGGCATCGAGCATAATGCCCTGTCGGCGCTGTGTACATCTCAGGCTTCTCCTGACGACACAGGTCTGTGGCATAAGGGCAGCGCGGAGAGAACGAGCAGCCCTTCGGCACGTTCACAAGAGAAGGCGGATTGCCTTGGATGGGCGTCAACGGACGCTTCTGGTCGACAACAGGGTCAGGGATCGAACGAATAAGGCCCCATGTATAGGGATGCATCGACTCATAGAAGATCTCATCAGCCGTACCGAACTCCACTGGGCAGCCCGCATACATGACGAGGATCTTGTCAGCCACGTCAGCCACGACGCCCAAATCATGGGTGATCATGATGATGGCATTGCCATTTTTCTGCTGCATCTCTTGCATGAGCTCGATAATTTGGGCCTGGATGGTCACGTCTAGGGCCGTGGTCGGCTCGTCCGCGATCAAAATGTCAGGATCACAGGCAAGGGCCATGGCAATCATTACACGCTGCCTCATGCCACCGGAAAACTCGTGCGGATAGTCCTTCACCCGTTGCTCTGCATTGGGTATCCCCACCATGTCGAGAAGCTCAATGGAGCGCTTGAGCGCCTGCTCCTTCGTGTAGCCTCGATGCAGGCGTAGCCCCTCTCCCAACTGGCGACCAATCGTGTACACCGGGTTGAGTGAGGTCATCGGGTCTTGAAATATCATCGCAATATCATTGCCTCGGATGTGTTGCATCTGCTGCTCGCTCATATTGAGCAAAGACTGGCCATGGTAGCGGACATCGCCGCCCTCGATCTTGCCGGGGGGCATGTCGACAAGGCCCATGATCGTGAGCTGCGTGACCGACTTACCTGATCCAGATTCGCCGACGACGCCAAGGGTCTCTCCGCGATCAAGGGTATAGCTCACACCGTCAACGGCCTTCACAACGCCATCAAGCGTGTGAAAATACATCTTGAGGCCATCAACCTCGAGGAGGTGCTGCCCTTCCGGCACAGGTTGGTCCTTCAGATCTTTTCCTGGCTTTCCTAAGGCTTTTTTCCTTCTAGCCATATCATGCGTCCTTCATCTTGACATCAAGTGCGTCGCGCAGTCCATCACCTAATAGCGTGAATGCCAGTACCGTCGTAAGGATTGCGATGCCAGGCATCAACATGAGCCACGGCTGCGTAGAGAGGTACTGCTGCCCATCCTCGATTAAGATTCCCCATGATGGGTTGGGAGGCGTTACGCCCATGCCCAAATAGGAGAGCGCAGCCTCCGTCAAGATCGCGCCACCGATGTTCATCGTGGCATACACAACCACCGACGCAACTGAGTTGGGGAAGATATGCCGCGTAATGATGCGAAAGTCAGAGGCGCCCATTGCACGCGCCGCATCGACGTAGTCATTTTCCTTAATAGACAGGATTGACGAGCGAAAGACACGCGCGATCGACGGCCAGCCAAGAACGCCAATGGCAATGAAGACGTTTTGTATGCCGCCACCGAAAACGGCGAGCATCACGATCACGAAGAGCATATAGGGGAAGGCTAAGAAGATGTCGGCCAGCCTCATGATGATCGTGTCCCATATGCCTCCATAGTACGCGGCAAGCGCTCCCATAATGAGACCAATGACTGTGGAGATAGCCGTCGCAAGCAACCCTACCGAAAGCGATATACGCGACCCATAAATGACACGACAAAAGACGTCACGACCCAACGTGTCCGTACCAAACGGATGTTCCCAGGAGGGGGGCAGACGTGAGTTACTTGTCATAGTGGATGAATCAGTCTCAGTCGGACTACCAAAGTGCTGTGGCACCCAAAGATCGGCGGTAAGAGCAATCACTACGATGATAAGCAGCCAAACGCTTGCAATCACGGCAAGTTTGTTAGAGCGCAAGCGCCTCCATGCATCTCCCCACAGCGTCCTTGTCGGCGCAGAACTTGAGTGCTCTGGCTCATTACTATCTCTATTTGTACTATTGCCTTCTGGCTGCTCAGCATCTTTAGAAATAGCGTTCACCTCAGGAAGGTTGTTTTTGTTCTCTTCCATATTCTATCTCCTAACCCTGATCTTTTGGCGCGCCAAATCGAATGCGCGGGTCAAGGAAGGCATAGCTTACGTCGACAACAAGATTGATGACCATGACCACCAAAACAATCACTGTGACTGATCCCAAGACGATAGGCCAATCACGCGATTGTATTGCACGATAGGTCTCATATCCAATTCCTGGCCAGTTAAAGACAGTTTCGGTCAAAATAGCGCCGGAAAGCATGGCGCCAAAGTCCATGCCGATGTAGGTTACGACAGGAATTAAGGCATTCTTGAGGGCATGATGATAGATCGTCGCACGTCGCGATAAGCCTTTTGCACGAGCAGTACGGATGTAGTCTTGATTCATAACTTCAAGCAGCTGAGAGCGCATGATACGAGCTGTATAGGCCGTTGAGATAGCTGCGAGTGTGAGGGCTGGCAAGATATAGTACATCCATGGTTGGAATTCCGAATACTTGCTGCCAACTCCAGATATGGGCAGATACCAAGCACCACCTGTCCATCTCTTCATCTGTATGCCAAAGAAGAGCTGCAGTAACATACCAAGCCAAAATGCAGGCATGGACACCAAAAGCGACGTAATGAGCGTAACGAGGATATCCCAAAAAGATCCTCGTTTGACGGCAGAAAGTATACCTGCTCCTATGCCGACAATTGCCTCGATTATAATAGCAACAATCGCCAGCCGCACGGTATACGGATACTTAGCCGCGATAATCGAAGAAACTGATTGACCACTTCTTTGATAGGAAACTCCCAAATCCCCATGGAGCAATCCGTTGAGATATAAAAAATAGCGCTGTACTAACGGAGTTTCTATTGTGTTGCCATTCTCATCATAAATGGGATTGCCATCAGTGTCAGTCTCAATCAGATGGAAGCTTGCACGAAGGTTGATCTCGGTCTGTGGATCAAGCTTCTTTTCCCCTGCCATGAGTTTGATTGGATCGCCCGGCACCACATTTTCCATGATAAACAGGATTAGTGTTACCCCTAAAAACACAGGGATGAACTGCAGAACGCGCTTGAGGATGTATTTGCCCATATGAGGTTCCTCTCCTCAATCCGGTGGACTAGGCATGCCAAACGGCAGTTATACCGCCGGATGTCGCTTAGGCATCAAAAGAAGGTGATTAATTACTGTACTATACCTGGCTGTAAGGCAAAAACGAGGCCATAGACTGCCACAATAGCTGTTTCGAAAAATAAAAGAAACAAAATGATGATCTCGACAGATGCCTCAAAAAAGCGGGGCATCCGCGAGAATGTCCCGCTTTAGACTTGAAGAGCTACCTGAGCAGCTTGAAACTAACTAGAAAGCTCGACCGCGTACAGATGCGCCTTGCCTTGTGCATCATAGAACATGGTCTTCGTGCGCTCAGATCCAACATGGTTATGTGCGTAGAACATGATGGGGATAACAGGCAAGTCTTTAGAGATGGTCTTTGTGATGTCACGATAAGCCGCCTTGCGCTGATCGTCATCCGTAATCTTACGCGCCTCATCGATAGCCGAGTCTACGTCAGGGTTGTTGTATTTCGAGTAGTTATTGTCCGCTGAAGAATAGAAGTTCGGATACATGAAGTTATCCATTGTCGGATAATCGGCGATCCAGCCGAGACGACCGATCTGGAAGCTGCCATCAGACAGAGACGAAAGGTAGGCCGCCCATTCCTGTGAGCTCTGCTGAACGGTGATGCCTACATTTTGAAGGTCTCCCTGAATAGAGCTCATAATATCCTCATGCCCGCCGCCGGAGTTGTAGCTCAGCGTGATGGTGACACCATTGGGGTAGTACTGCTCGATCAAGCTCTTGGCTGTATCAGGATCGTATTGGCAATCATCCCAGACATCCTCATCATCGTCATCGATGATGAGCGGGAACATGCCGGTCGCAGGCTGTCGCGTCCCCTCAAACAGCGTATCGACAATGTTTTGACGGTTGATGGCCAAGCTAATCGCGCGACGCAAATTGATGTCTTTCATCGTCGCATCATTCATGTTCACGACAAGGTAGTAGACAGACGTCTCAGCACCGTTGAGCGTTTGCTTTTTCGGCGTGACGGTATAGCCGTCATCAGAGATGCCATAGGTTGACTGAGCGTCCGAGAATTGCCCAGTTGGAATAGAGGTGAAGTCGATGTTGCCAGCCTTGAACTCGTTGTACGCCGTTTGCGGATCCTTTTGGATCGAAAAGTGGATGCCGGCTATCTTTGGCTTATCACCATAATAGTCGTCAAAACGAACGAGGTCGATGTATTGGCCAGATTCCCATTTGCCATCCATCTTGAACGGGCCATTGCCTATTGGAGCAAGTAGGAAGCTGTCAGGATCATCGAGGGCGGCTTGCGGCACAGGTGCAAGTGCGGGATGGCAGCAAACGTAAGGGAAGTCGGCCATCGGCGTTGATAGCTTGACAACGAGCGTGTAATCGTCTTGGGCGACCACGCCAGAAAGCTCCTTTGCCGTACCCGCAATCATCTCGTCATAGCCTTGAACGGGAGCCAAGTGGTAGTTGATCTCAGAGGGTGTGGCCATGGTCGGATCGCAGATGCGCTCCCAGCCGCGCTTAAACGACGCTGCATCGACCTTGTCTCCGTTATGAAATGTAGCGCCCTCATGCAGATGGAAGGTGAACTCATCAGCTGAGTCATTGACCTCCCAGCTGTCAGCTGCCTTGCCGACAACCTTCTCCTCGTTCCAGTCATAGTCAAGCAGCGTGTCAAACAGCTCATACTCGACTTGGGTGCCCTCGCTCTCCTGAGTGTTGTATGGGTCAATTGCGACAGGATCGTTGATGTAGTAATTAAACACACCAGAGCCAGCATCGCTTGAGCTCGAGCCGGAGCCGCTCGAAGAGGCATTGCTGTTTTTCCCGCAGGCCGAAAGCGCCGCTAGGGCGCTTGCCGCAAGACCTCCCTTGGCGAAGGTGCGGCGAGTTATTGCATGATCTGCCATCTTTCCTCCTTTTACATAGGGACAGATAGACGAAAACTCGTTGACTTTCTGCCCTCTCCTACGAGACGCAAAGCCCTTGTCTGCAGTCTCTACCCCACGTAAAGCACCTCTACAGTTTCCTTCAAGGTTTTTATAATGCAAGTGTAAGAACTTGGAAAATAGGTAATCGGACTGCCTTTATGCAAAAAACATAGAGTTAGCATCAGAGACTGCGCCGCTCCATAAATGTGTCCCCTGCCCCACGTTGCTTTGCTGCATGTCGTTCTTAGATCGTTGCAAGCGGAAAAGTGAGAGACAGAATGAGGACCGTAACGCCGAATATCACTCCGCAAATGACAGTCAGCCGATCAAGGTTTTTCTCCCAAACGGCCGATCCAGCCGCAGAATTATACATAGAAGACGCAATGAGCTCAGAGACGCCCGTCCCCTTGCCGGAGTGCATCAAGATAAGGATGCACGTGAAAAATGCAGAAAGAAACATGATGACTACCAAGACGATGTTTACAATGCTCATGAAAGACTCCTCCGCACACAGGCGCTGCACCAGCTTAAGCCCTCAAGGGAGTTAGTCTAACATAAGTTCGGTCAACCTCAGTCAATTGTTAGGTGTGGAGATCATACGCATGACATATACAACGGCAATATTTGACCTTGACGGCACGATTCTTGATACCTTGGCTGACCTCGCATCCTCTGTTAACCATACGCTTGCCCAGCACGAGATGCCCGGTCGTAGTCTCGACGAAGTACGCCAAGCCCTAGGTTACGGCATGAAATACCTCATTGGGCACAGCGTGCCCCCAAAGACTCCCGAAGCTCTCATACAGCAGCTGCTCACTGAGTTCAAGGCCCACTATGCCGTCCACTGCATGGATTTCACCGCGCCCTATCCAGGCATCAAGGAGCTCCTCGCCGCGCTTCATAGGCACGACATCGGCTGCGCCGTCGTCTCCAACAAAGGAGACTTTGCAGTTCAAGAGCTAATTGATCACTACTTTCCTCATGTTTTTGATGCTGTCGTGGGAGAAAGGACGGGAGTCCGTCGCAAGCCCGCCCCCGACGTCGTCAATGAAGTGATGCGCGGACTTAACGTGACCCGTAAGAGTTGCGTATACATTGGTGATTCGGAAGTTGATATCTCAACAGCCGCAAATGCTGGTACAGATTGCATATCCGTTGATTGGGGATTTCGCAGTCGAGCGTTCCTTATAGCCCGGGGGGCCTCACATATCGTCTCAACAACATCCGAACTACTCAATGCCATAGTCAAGTAGAGCTCATAATGGAGGCTTTGTGTTTGCATCCCCTTCAAGAGAGGGATAGGATCCGCCGACCTATCTAACAAATAAAAATCGTCTGGGAAGCATTAGTTCGGGATAAGATGGCCTCAGGGAAGCGTAAATACGAGGAAAGGGGCATCATGGGCAAGAAGGCTGCTGAGGCACTCGACATAAATTATGACGGGCTCGCCAACTACCTGCATTGCAATCACTCGGTCTATATGAAAGTCGACAATGACGTCTACTATCTCACCGACGTGAACTATGAGGCATGGCGCGCCCAAGACACCCGCTGTCGCAACTCAAAAAATCACTTTATTGACTGCAGCGCTCTTGTTGACACAGTCGATGAATTTCTTGCCCTGCCATTTATCCACGGTAAGACCATAAAAGATGTTTTTGATCACGCTACCTTCTATGCCTCAATAAAGGGTGAAAAAAGCGCTTAGGAGCTCTGCTTAGCAGCTCAGGATAACGACTCGAAGCCGAATGTAGATTTTTTGCACTTGGCTTTTTAGGCTACGGCAGAGCGCAATCACCATGCGCCCCTTACGTTATTCGTACATTCCCTATCATTAAGCTGAAACCAGCAGATGCCCATTGACGCCTTAGATGTCAGTATCATCTTCAAAGCCAGCGGTAAGCTCATCAATCTTGTCACAGTAAAGATTCTCAGTCGCAACAGCGTGCGGAGATCTCTTCGCATACCGCTTAACCGCAGACGAAGCTTTATTGATGGCTACGAGCGTCCCTGCGCCTGCAACGCAACCCCCGGGGCACGCCATGCCCTCAAGCAGGTAGCCTGGGTACTTGCCCTTAACGGCATCTTTCATCATTTGGCGGCATTCGCTCAGGCCCTCTGCGTTCATGACATTTACCTTTCGGTCTGGATAGCGCGTATGGATTACATCCACCACTGCATGGGCCACGCCTCCTGATACGGCAAAGCCTCGCCCGTCAGCACTTGCAACGTCAAAATCACTTTTGTTGTCGTCATGCAGGGACAGATAGTCGATGCCTTTGGCGTCCATCATGCCAGCCATCTCTTCAAAAGTCAGGACGAAATCAACCTCACTGCGCACGCTCGTGCGCATCGCCTCGAGCTTCTTCGCAGCACAAGGCCCCACAAAGACAATCTTCGCATGGGGATGCTGCTTTCGAATCATGCGCGCAGTCAGCGTCATGGGCGTAAGCGCCATCGATATGCAGTTAGCATGCTCAGGGAACTCCTTTTTGGCCATGACTGACCATGCTGGGCAACAGGAAGTGCCCATAAACGGCAGCTTGTCTGGCACTTCGTCAAGGAAGTCCTGCGCCTCTTGCACTGTGCACAGATCAGCCCCGAGCGCCACCTCTTCGACGCCGGAGAAACCGAGCAGCTTAAAAGCCTCGCGAAGTTTGCCGACATTTCCCTTGCCGCCAAACTGCCCCACGAAGGCAGGAGCGACAGCTGCAATCACCTCATCGCCAGCAAGGATCGAAAAAATCACTTGAGCAATTTGGCTTTTGTCCGCGATCGCACCAAAGGGACAGTTGATCAGACATTGGCCACAAGAGACGCATTTCTTGTAGTCAATCTCAGCCCTCCCGTGCTCGTCGGAGCCAATCGCATGCATGCCACAAGCCTCTGCGCAAGGACGAACATAATGATGTATCGCATGATAGGGGCAAGTCTTCGCGCACATGCCGCACTTAATGCAGGCTCCTTGGTCAATGAAGGCATGCTTGTTAACAAAGCTGATGGCTTTTTTGGGACATATCTCACGACAAGGGTGCGCCAAGCAGCCTTGGCAGGTGTTCGTAACCTCATAGACATTGTCCTTGCAAGCGTTGCAAGCGAACTTGATGACGTTGATGAGCGGCGGCGTATAGTAGTCAAGACCCTTCATTTCGGCTTCGGAAATTCCTTCGGAAACACGCCCAGGTTTATCGACGCCTTGCAGTGGCAGACCCATCGCAAGTCGTATCCGCTCTGAAATGATTGCGCGCTCAAGAAAGACACTCCCACGATACGTCGCCACATCACCTGGCAAAATCTTGTAGGGTAGCTCATCAAAGGCTGCATCGAAGTCATTGTCGTCTTTGGAAGGATCTGACGAAACGGAGTAGCAGATTTTTGCAACCTCACGAAAGACATCACGACGTATTTTGGTGAGGCTTGTATAGACGCCACGCATCGTATTGGCCATTGGTTTCATTTCCTTTCAAGGCTTCTCATTATTTCCAATTATGACGCAACTCATTATTGATGCGCTTCATATGCCGCACTACTGCACATGGGAACCTTATATGCTGCTTTCCTGAAGATCGCCGTCAGAAAAACCAAGCTTGCAAAAGCGAGATGGCATAGGAGCCTCAAGGTCAATGGGGACATTAGTTACGGGGTGAACAAATGCTTCGCGCCAAGCGTGAAGCATTAGCCCACCATCGCATGGCTTACCCCCATAGAGCAGATCTCCCATAAGAGGAAATCCCGCGTTGGCAAGATGCACGCGAATTTGGTGGCGTCGTCCTGAGAGGATCTCCACGCCCAATAAGGTGCTACCATGGCGGCGCCCAAGGATATGCACGACTGTGGTTGCCTCTTTGCCTGTCCGGCTTACACGCATGCGCCGTGCATCATGCCTATCTCGCCCAATTGGGGCTTCGATACGTTGCAAGCTACTTGGAAAGGCCCCCCAAACAACAGCAAGGTACGTTTTACGCATGTCACCTTTTTCAACCAGCATGTCAAAACAAGGCTGAAACTCTTTGGTAAGCGAAAAAAGCACGAGCCCTGTGGTTGGAAGATCAAGGCGCTGCACGGCCTGTGGCACGACATCAGATCCATGCGAAGCCAGCAACACCGTTAACCTTTCCGTCAACGTAGCAGAGGTGGTGCCGTCCCCATGGACAAGGAGGCCGGCAGGCTTGTTAGCTACAAGAAAAAAGGGATCATGGGCAACAACAAGAGGATCTGGGGGCAAAGTGTCCGGTAGCCGATGAGTCAACTCCAAGCTGACCTTAGCATTGGACTTAAACTCAGCATTCCAGCTAGGAGCACTTCCATCCACCAAGACTCTGTGCTCTTGCATCGCCTGCATTGCCTGCTTGTGCGAGAGGCTGATGCTTCTCAATACTTGTGAGGCAGTGCAACTCTCATTAACCCGCCAGCAGACATGGGAGCCGTCACAGCCAAGATATGTCATTCGCTTGTTCATGAAGTCTATCATAGTAAGTAATGAACCCGTTTTGGATAGCATTCTCTTAGACAAAACAGCAAAGGCATGCAGGCAGGTATCTGTATATGGAGAGATCTCATCAAAGCAAGTTTTTCGCTGCTTTTCTAGAGTAAAGTAAACCCTTAGACTAGGTTTTGGTCTTTTAGCTTCATCGACCTCATTGAAAGAGACTCTCTATGTTTCATTCCAAGCACGAGCTAGACGCTTCAAAAAGAGAAGATAATGATGGGCAGAGCACCTCTACTGAACCTCAACGCTCAAAGCTCAATGGACGAGGCAATGAGACGACACTGGTATCGTCAAAGCATGCTGCCAACACTGCCGATGACAAAGGTGAGGGCGATACGCTGGAAGACAGCCTTGCCTACAAAAGTTTGGCAAAGCATCGTAAACAACGACGCAAGAAACGCAACATACGCATTGCCATCCTAGTCGGGACCATTGCCGTTGTCGCCGCAGTGCTCGTTGCCAACCATCTCAACCAGCAAGAGGCCTCTTCTGCATCAGACATTGAGACCGCAACTGTCACCCGTGAAGACTTCACCAAAAGCGTAAGCGCCACTGGCAATGCTGAGCCTGTGTCGTCTGTTATCGTATCTCCTGAAGTCGAAGGAACGATTGACGAGGTCGACGTCAAGGAAGGCGACAGCGTCTCGGCCGGAGATGTGCTCTTCACTATCAAAAATGACTCTCTCGACACAGCAGTGGACGACGCTGCATTGCAGGTGGAAAAAGACAAAAATGCTATCTCTGCTGCTCAAACGGCCCTTAATGAGGCGAATGCCGCAAGCAGCGCGACTTCTGGCACAGACGCGGCTAGCGGCAACCAGACATCCGGCACCACCTCGGTCGCGCAAGCTCAGGCAAACCTCACCTCTGCCCAGCTCACCTTGCAGTCAGACCAATCATCCTACGATAAGGCTGTGGCAATGGCGGCCAAAAGAACCGTAACGGCACCCAGCGCTGGAAGCATCATTGAGATGAATGCCGTGTCCGGCCAAGCTGTTGGCTCAACAATAGGCACAAGCTCCTCAGCAACAACGCTGAGCTCTTCCGAAGATTTCATCAAGATAGCTGATCTTTCACAGCTGATTGTGACCGTACAGGTTAACGAAGTTGACATTCCCCAGGTATCCGTCGGACAGAGCGCCACCGTCAGCTTCTCGGCGCTGCCAGATGTGAGCTGCGACGCAACTGTACGTTCCATTGCAACGGTCGCTTCAACGAACACCTCCTCTACAAGCGACAGCGGCATTGTGACCTATGCTGTGGATCTGCTCATCTCTTCACCTGACTCACGCATCAAGCCTGGCATGACCGCCAGCGTGCAGATCGTCTCGCAACAGGTCCCAAACGCGCTTTGCGTGCCGAATTCTGCCATCCAAACTGACAGCAGCGGCTCAAGCTATGTGATGGTAGTAACTGGCACAGACACCAACGGCCAGCCGGTAACAGAGCGACGCGCTGTGACCGTCACCGCGCAGAACTCCTCAACCGCAGCAATTGAAGACGGGCTTTCCGAGGAGGAGACCGTGGCACTCAACCTAACTGACACGACACAAGATAGCGGCTCTGCCGACGAAGAGGACTGAGATGGCAGCAGTCATTGACATCCGCGACATACATCGGATCTATGAAACCGCCGCAGGATACACTCATGCCTTGCGTGGTGTCTCTCTCACTGTCGAACAAGGCGAGTTTCTTGCGATCATGGGACCTTCTGGCTCAGGCAAGTCAACTCTCATGAACATTCTCGGCTGCCTTGACGTACCAACCAGCGGCAGCTACTACTTGGAAGGCCTTGACGTCTCAAAGCTCGACGATGATGACTTGGCGGAGATACGCGCGACACGGCTTGGCTTTGTCTTCCAGTCGTTCAATCTGCTTCCACGCGCCACCGTCCTGCGCAACGTCATGCTGCCCCTGGCCTACTCCCATGTCTCCTTTTCGGAGCGCGAGCCGCGCGCTTGGAAGGCTCTGGCAGCAGTCTCCCTCCCTGAGGCATACTACGAGCATCGTTCAAATGAGCTCTCAGGGGGCCAGATCCAACGCGTCGCAATCGCACGGGCCCTCGTGAACGACCCTGCTATGATCTTGGCCGATGAGCCTACAGGCAACCTTGACTCAGCAACGAGCGAGATGGTGCTCGAAACGTTTTCTAAGCTCAAGCGGGCAGGAAAGACCATCGTTTTGATTACGCATGACCCTGAGGTCGCGAGCTGGGCTGACCGTACAGTCCATATTCGAGACGGGCGGCTCCTCAGCGACGAGGAAGAGCGCGCCTTCGTTGCCGAGCATGGAGTGGGCAAGGTGAGTCACACATGAGCTTTCGTGACCTTCTGCGGGAAACGTTCTCTGCGCTCGATGCCAACCGGGGGCGAAGCTTGCTCACAATCCTTGGCATCGTCATAGGCATCGCTGCCGTGATCGCGATGACGTCGCTCATCGGCGGTGTACGGTCAGCATTGATCGACAAGCTTGGACTCGACCAGTCGCGCACGATATACATCAGCGCCAATGTCAATCGCAAGATCTCCGAGGAGGACATTGAGCAAATCGAGCAGAACGTCCCCGGCTATGATTTCGTCACGGGTCTTGCCTACTACACTGGCAGCATTTCGTCAGACAGCAAGACAAAGGACCAAGCCACTCTTTTGTGCGTCCATCCGGAATATTTCGAGGCTAGCACGGTAAAGCTCGCTGCAGGCCGCACCTTTACAGACAGCGAAGACCAGCAAGGAGCGATGGACATTGTTCTTGACCAGTCAATCGCCAAAACCCTCTTCGGCGGAGACGGCACAGCAGCCCTTGGGCAAACAGTGAAGCTCAGCAGCAGCGACTATACGGTAATCGGTGTCGCAGAGTCCGTCGGAGGCTTCTCCAGCATAAGCTATGTGCCACTGCAAACCGCGACGACGCGCCTGCTTGGCAGCAACTACGGCATCTTTCAAATCATTGGCTTCGCGCAGGAGGGAACGGATATAGACGAACTGGCGGAAAACACAAAGTCGTTTCTTTCCAGTTATTACAACATCTCCTCTGATGACGAGAGCGGCTCGGTCGATGTGACAACAATGCAATCAATCATTGACGAGCTCAACACCATGTTGGCGACATTCGAGCTCATGATGACTGCTGTCGCCGGAATATCATTGTTGGTGGGCGGCATTGGCATCATGAACATGATGCTGACCAACGTCACTGAACGCATCCGAGAGATAGGCTTACGCAAAGCCCTTGGCGCCCGGAGGTCTGACATCACCAAGCAATTTCTCATGGAGTCGGTCGCGCTTTGCTTGATCGGTGGCATTTTCGGCGTGGTCTTGGGCTATGCGGGGGCATGGGGGCTTGCCAAGCTTGCCTCAAGTGTGACAAAAAACTTAGTTATCTCCCCAGCCATCTCACTGACGGCAATTGCTGGGGCGACGGGCATTTGTTTGTTCATCGGCATCGTCTTTGGCTACTACCCCGCCCGTCGTGCCGCCAAGTTAAACCCTGTGGACTCGCTGCGATTCCAATAGTACGACGGAGAGCTTCGGCTCCCTGCCTTTGCAGACCTCTCAGATCTCAGGGGGTTTTGCTGCAGTAGCGTCTGAGCTGCTGCTTGCTGGCCGCTCACCAAGCAGCAACGGACAAAACAACTTCGTGTACACTGCAAGCCATGCCATGGATACACAAAAGCCGGCAACCACATCAGACGCGTAGTGCACACCAAGATAGATGCGGCTTATGCCAATCAAGGCAATAACTATTGAAAAACAAATCGTCCATATCCAGCGCTGACACCTGTCTTCTTCATAGTACCAGACAAAATAGATGATCAGGCCAAAAAAAGCCATCGCGATCATCGAATGCCCCGAAGGAAAGCTGTATCCACTTGCAGAGACAAGGCGGAAGCCCTCTGGGCGCGGACGCTGCACAATGAACTTGAGGAGATAGTTCAACACAACTGAGCAGGCAAAATTCAAGGCCATACAAAGACCTGGCCTTTTACCCGGAGACAATGCCGAAACGACTAGCCAAAGCACAACAAGGACCGTAGGGCTTGCGATGTTTGTTATTTCTCCCATTACAGGTGTCAACGCGTCAGAGCGGAGATACTCCACAAAGAAGCGATAGGCAAGCACATCCAAGTGCATGATTTGTCCCTCAGCAATGTCTTCGAACAACGCTAAGAACACCACTATGCAAACCGCAATGATAAGGGTCCGCCTATTGAGACGGACGAGTCTGCTCATGCATTTGAGCGCACCGCTTGCCTTGTTCTGGCAACCATCATCCATATGGGCTTCTCTTTCCTTGACTATGGCAATTTCCCGTTGGAGCCAGAAGGTCATCTTCTTCAATCAAAAATACCTTATTTTTTTCGTCAGCGCACAGCAACACGATAAGATAGCCTAGACGAGACCACATGATAGAGAAGGGGACCTCCATGGCAAAGACGCTAAGCCCAGGAAATCAACTTTATCTATATCGTCTGCTAAAAACCAGCTTCGGCATAGGCACGCAAACCTTCCTGCCTCGTGTTGAGGAGGCGCTCATGTCCGACGGCATCAATGCGGCCGATCTCGGCTATGGCGATGTGCACGAGCTGATGGAGAGCCTCAGCGACTTCATAGAGCTGACCGATTTCAAAGGAGGGCGCAGCTACGTGCGCGTGATGAGCTTCATCTCCTTTGACGAGGCCCTTGATGCAGCTTCTGATGACGGCGCTCCGTCAACGCCAAGCCATGTAAACAAGCCATGGAAACATAGGCGAGCCACTCTAAAGCCCATACGACCAACAGGGCATGTGACAAGGAAGGGCACTGGCGATCCCTCTCTCACGGCAGCCAAAAGTGCGCCCGAGAACCTAACGCCTGAGGCCGCCGATTCGAATTCTTCTTCTACTGATACGACCTCGCTGCCACATTCCTTCTGGGAGGAGGTTCATTGCTCAGATGAGTTTCTGAGCCAACTTACAGCAGCGTTGCCCTTTGGCTGCGACTTGCATAGGCTGCTTACAGAGGATTGGCAGATAGCGTGCGCCACAGGCACAGTGGAACACTCACGTAAGCAAGCTCGCTTCCCGCTGAGATACCTCCATGATGACAAGACGCCCATAACAGTCACCATCGCCCGAAGAAACGCCCGCTTACATGAAAAAAGCTGGTTCGTCGTAGATGTTGACGTCAAAGGCGTCGCAGACAGCGTCTGCGGCGCGCCATGCGCCCCAGAGGGGTCATGGACCCAGCTCTCCGCATCTTCCCTGCCACATGGGCAGCAGCGAAGTCTTATCTACGAGCTCTCCTGCTTCATGCGTTTCACCAACTGGAATGAGCTTTGCAGCTCTCTTGCGAGCATTGCGCTGCGTGAGGCTTGGAGCTTGGGGGAAGCCTCCGGCGCCTTCACGGTGCTACGAGAGTATTTCTTCGTGACGCTTGCGAGAATTCGCCAACAAGAGCTGTTGGTCACCAGCTCAGATGGAATGCGCAGCTTTTGGAACACCGGGCTTGTCACCCCTGCATGGGAGCCCATCTACTGTATCCTCATCGCCGCGCAAGGCATCACCCCTTGGGCGCTCGAGGGCTTTGCAACCCGACAAGACAAGAGGCTGCAGCATCTTTCGAAGCTGCCCGAGCGCGCAGTCTATCCTATACAACGCCAGCTTGTCGCCCCTACCCCCTCGTTTAAGATACGCCCTTCCGTCGGGGTTGAGCCGTCAGACGTCACTGCCGCCCTTCAAAGGTCTAACATGGACTGGAGAAGTGTAACTCCTGTCTGGGATCCGCAGGATACTCATATGAAGTCGCTCATACCTTTACATATCGATGCAGGAAAAGCTCTTGTTGTGGATACCATAGACAGTGTCCCCACTATCACTTCGACGCTCGATCTCCCAGACGCATACACGTGTGCACGCATCGTCTCGCCCACCCAAGCCACATGGCTCGCGGCTGACAAGATCCTTTCGTGAAGGCAAGCCCCTCCATACCGTGTGCGCAAAAGCCGTTTTCAGCCTAGCCTCACCAAACCAGGCAGACAGAGGTGGAAAGTCAGATGAACTCAAGCCAGGCCATAGAGCTCGCAAGCTCGCTTTTCATACCGGAGTTTCTTCTTGCTGACGGCATCTCGGCAGTTGAGGCAGAGCGAGAAAAGACGGAGGAAGCCATTCGCGTTTTGCGCGAAGAGTGGTTTGCCGCGCCAAAAGGAGCTGAGGCATTCTCCTTTGATCTCGTGCGTGAGCTGGCAGACCGGAACCGTGCCCTCTGCGATTTGATTTGCACAAGCGACAAACCAGAGGCTACCTCTCTTGCGGCCCGCATCCAAAGTTCGACAGGGCAAAACCTTGCACGCTGGCTTTCGGATAAAGATCTTGTACGCAGCGTGGCCGCGCTCCAGCAGCGCCCGGTTTCAAAAATATCGCGTGTTGTCGGCAGCTCAATGGAAAATCTTGCCGCCGCCTATGTAGACGCTCCTGTCAAAGGAACGGTCATCGGCATTGACCTGGAAACCACCGGTCGCAATCCTGACCGCGGCTACATCATCAATGCAGGCTGGGAGCTGATGGAGCTCAGCCCAGACGCTATCCCTGACAAAGGGGAGGCGGTGTGGTGTGGCCTGCCCTCCGCTTGGGATGGGCACCCAGTCCCCCTTGAGCGCATCCACCATATCAACGCTGAGAAGCTTGCAGGCAAAACCCCTTTTCGCAAGGACAAGAAGCTCCAAGAACGTCTAATTCGCTTGCTGTCCTCCCATCCATTCTTGGCCCACAACGCCTCGTTCGAGGATTCTTGGTTTACACTCAACCTCGACGGATATGCGGAAGGACGCAAGGCCGGCAAGATCATCCCAATAGACACAAGAGACATTTGCCGGCGTATTGACAAGGACATGGCGGGGCTTCCTCGCGAGTCTCATCCTGCTGCCCTTGAAAACTGGGCACGTCGTCGCGGAACGCTCGATGACTCACAGGCAGAACGACATCTTGGCTTAGACGACACCGACCTTATGCTACGCACGGTACAGGCAGAGTTCTCCCTCAGGAATATGTTTGACGGCCAAGGGCAAGATGACAAGGCGACGCCGAAGGCAAAAACGCCTGCATCCGCTCAAAACGTCGCAGTAGACCGGGTTGCAGAAGAGCTTGAGGTTGCCCTTTCCCAAGCGGCAAAGGCAGGGGACCTCTGTGGCTGGGCGCAGCGCTGGACAAGCTCCGCTATCGCCCAGATGCCCTCTGACATTGCTGAGAACGTGCGCTTTGAGGCCAGCAAGAAGGGATTTGCCGCGACCATCCACGCCGCAGGCTCGGCAGACGAGCCTGTGCTGTATCGCGTGCCTATCGATGCGAGAAAGGCAGACCAAGCAGACTTGTCAAAAGCCATGGCGAGCTTTGCCGCCTCATTAGCCGAACTGTCCGCGACAAGAAGGACCCCAGAACAATCCATCTCACTTATTTGCACGTTTTTGAACTAAGAACAAGGGCCGCACACGACTGGATCTGTCTTGTATGCAGCCCCCACAACGATAGCATAGGCCTTGCTCGCCCCTATGCTTGGTCTTTAACTGAACCTCGGTTTAAGCCTAGCGTAGCTTAGCTAATCGTGGCGCTCGCGATGGGAGTTGTCATAATTTCCATGCCAAGACGAACTGCGCTTAAAGCCGCCTCGCTGCTCACCGTCACGATCATGGCCGTAATTGCCACGATCTCCTCGACCGTAGCGCGCGCTTTGCGTACTACTACTACTACGGTAGCCACTGCGGCTGTCACGACCATGACTGCTATACCTATGGTCATCATGGCCGTAACCGCCTCGACCAGAATGTTCGTCGCGGCCGCCATGGCCATAGCTTCCCCGACCGGAACGTGCCCCCCTATTATCACTGCCACCGTGGCCATAGCTGTCATGCCGGTCATGATAGCCGCGGCCATCACGGCCGCCGTGGTTGGTGTCAAAGCCGCAGTCGCTGTGGCTGCTACGATTTTCATCAGAGAGCCCCAAGGACTCGAGGGCACTGTTAACCTCAGAGAGCAAATCAATCAGGTCTTGCCTATCCTCCTGCGAAAGTTCTGGCACAAGCTCCTTTTTGTCAGAAGCAAGAGAACCCTGTTCAACAGCATCGCGACCGGCAGAACTCAGGCTGACAGCAACGGCGCGCATGTCAGGCTCTTGCGGCAACTCACGATTCACATACCCACTTTGCTGCATCTCAGACAGAACCTCATCGAGGATGCGCAGGCGCATACCAAGGAGTTCAGCCATCTCCTTTTGCGTCATTTTTGGCTTAAGCTGAAGCAGCTTAAGAATGCGTACTTGATCGTTCTTCTTTTCCTCAGCTTCCTTCCGCTCCTCACTGAGAGAAGCCAAGCGCTGACGCATCAGACGCGAAGCCTTCATGAGCACGTCAACGAGCTTCGTGTCCTCATCTTTTTCTACAGTAACTGGTTGCATGGCAGAATCAGCACTGGTCTTGTCAGTCTCTTCAAAACTCATATCGGCTTGTTCCTCGTTCCCTTCGAAGCCATTCATGGCATACCGCCTTTCAATCCGACGCGTGTCAGCACAATGCACATATGTGCAACCCTCATGGACCATCCACGTGGGATTTTGTCCGGAAGGCCTCTCTCCACGCTCCGGCGTGGCTCATTCTAAGGTCATGGGCCCCCATGAAAGCAGCAGGCGACCTCAATTCCACAAGCAACGCACGACATGATCAAGTACGGCCCTGGCGCGCAAGTCACCACGAGGACATCCACGCCGCCTATAGGCCCCTCAGCCTATTTCTTTGGCTTTTGATGGGTGAGGTGCCACCCGCCACAAAATGCGCAGTGATAAATGAATATTTGGGGAGCATCCTTACGACGACTCGCTTGGGCAGCAGCCTTCTTTGCCTCAATCTTGCTTACAAAGCGCTTCTTACGCAAGCAAGCGCGATATTCTTCCTCACTTTGCCCAGGCAAGAAGCAACGATGGCCTTTCTTTCCCCTTTTAGAATTATCCATGTCACGGTTCGCCGTTTTGTCTATTTCGAATCTCTACCTGTTGTTTTCCTCTAGCATACAGCTCCTTTACGCATAAAGGCGCGATTTTTGCTCCACATCCCTTTAAAAGGCCAAGCAATTTCTCAACTGATACAATGCGTAAAGCCACGCAACTGTCGAACAAAAGCAATAAGATTTGTTTAAGCATTTGCTATAGGATGCTACAGGAACCTGTACATGAAAAAAGGGGGATCACCACTCCTGCGGATAACGCTAAAACAATCGCAGCAAGCAGATCGCCTGAAGAAGGACGCGAATATGGCAGAAAAACACAGTAGCGGCGCCCATTACAGTTCAACCGCAAACTCCAAATTCAAGGTGCTTAAAAAACGTGCCACCAACAAGAAGAAAGCTCAACTGGCCCAGGCACAGAGCCGGCGCCTCTATCAGGGGCAGCCTCATCCTCGTAGCAGCAACATCTCAGTGAGCAGCCACTACTCAAAGCTCATCTCAGTCGCGCCGGATGAGGACATTACCTACCTGACTCCTGATGACTCACAACCCGCGTCAGCTTCCTCAAGGCGTCGCAAAGGCCCCTCGGGGCCGAAGGTTCTAGCGCTGCTGATCGCGGCAACCATCATCGGGGTCATCGCCTATCTCATCTTCAACCCCCTGTCGTTTCAGGTCACGGTCAACGGCTCTGCCTATACCGTAAACGCAGGCACTACCCTCCAAGACCTCATCGACGACGGCTACGCCTCGCCAAAGGCTGGCAACCTCATAGCAGTGGATGGCAGCGTTGCCACCGAAGGTGGCGGTCAAGCTTTTAGCGCGACTATCAATGAGGGAAATGCGACTTCTGACGCCAAGACGGTGGTGCATAAGGGCGACACCATAGATTTCTCTGACGGAGGGGACGTCAACGAAAGCTATAGCGAGACCACAGAGGAAGTCCCCTATTCGACTGTCGATGCCCCGACAACGGCAACCGCCTATTACAACGGCTCTATTCACTTGTTTGTTGATGGCCAGAACGGCGAGCAAGTCACAAGAACAGGAGACGTCTCAGGCATCTCAGTCACCGAGGTGACCCAGCAGCCTGTCGCTGCTGGATATCATACCTACACTGCTGATGTAGGCAGCGACAAGGTCGTCGCTTTGACTTTCGATGACGGACCTTGGCCCACCACAACGGCGGAAATCCTGCAAATCCTCAAGGATAATGACATTCACGCAACGTTTTTTGAGATTGGCAACCAAATTGCCGACAACGCAGACGTGGTAAAGGCGCTCCATGACGATGGAAATCAGATCGGCTCACATACCTGGGATCATGCTGCCGGCGCGGGCCAAGGCGTAAACTTGACCTATATGACCGCCGACGAGCAAATAGAAGAGGTTCAGAAGGGCTTCGATGCAATTGACTCTGTCGTGGGCACCCAAGTGAGCCGAGTGCTTCGCGCACCAGGCGGTAACTATTATGGTTCGCTTGTTGAAACCTTACATCCATATGTCGGTGCTGAAATAGGCTGGAATATCGATACAAGAGACTGGAGTCGTCCAGGAACCGACAAAATCGTAGCCGCCATCGAAAAGGCCCAACCAGGGGATGTGATCTTGTGCCATGACGGCGGCGGTGACCGCTCCCAGACGGTCGAAGCCCTGAAAATTGCCATCCCCTACCTCAAGCAAGAGGGCTATAGCTTTGTGACAATTGATCAACTCCTTGCCTATGGCATTCCGAACGACGAGAGCTCATCTTCATAACAACAGTCACACAATTTACAGTAGTTTGTTGCAATCTATGAGCCAGACGAAGTCAAATTAAAGATCAGCTGCTATAAAAATGTACATGTCATGCTCTGAGACGGGTATATCTAGCTTTATTTCATGCACCTAAGGAGGTGATAAGCGTGTCTAGCTCAAAAGAAAGCTGGATTATTGGTCGGTTTGCATCCAAAGAGGCAAAAGAGGGCGATCCTTCTGCTCGCATGCGAGCCGGACAAGCAGCAAGTCTTATTGGCATTGCCTGCAACCTTGTGCTCGCAGCTGCGAAAGGACTGGTCGGGTTCTCCATTGGCTCAGTTTCCATCGTCGCCGATGCGGCTAACAACCTCTCCGATGCATCCAGCAACGTCGTCAGCTTACTGGGCTTTAAGCTTGCAAGCAAGCCTGCCGACCTAGAACATCCTTATGGCCATGGTCGTTATGAATATCTCGCTGCTTTAATTGTCGCCGTGCTTGTCTCAGCTGTAGGCATAGAGCTACTTCGTGAGTCTGCAGCCAAAATTATCTCACCAACACCTACAGAATTCGCTGTGGAGCTCATATGGGTACTTGTTATCTCAATGCTTGTCAAGCTCTGGATGATGCAGTTCAATCGCTCCATGGGATTTGCAATTTCTTCCGAAACGCTTGAGGCCACGGCCATTGACTCACGCAACGACGTGATCACAACCGGTGCGGTCCTTGCCTCTGCACTGCTCTCTCAGCTCACGGGCTTTGATTTCGATGCATGGATGGGCCTTGCCGTCGGCGTGTTCATCCTCATCTCCGGCTTGAAGCTCATGCGTGACACGATAGACCCTCTTTTGGGGTCAGCGCCAAAGCCTGAGGAAGTCAGCTACATTCAGAAGAAAATACTCTCCTACCCCGGTGTCCTTGGCACACATGACCTCATGATCCACGACTATGGCCCCGGCAGGCAGTTTGCCAGCGCCCATGTGGAGATGGCTGCGGAGACAAACCCGCTCAAAAGCCATGATCTACTTGACAACATAGAACAGGACTTCAAGCGTGATGACCACCTCATCATGACCCTACACTATGATCCGATTGTCACGAATGACCCCAAGGTCCATACCCTGCGCAATCAGATTTCAGAAATGGTCAAAACGATAGACCCGCGCATAACGATCCATGATCTGCGTATCGTGCCCGGCCCGACTCACACCAATGTAATTTTTGACTGCGTTCGGCCGACCGATCTGCCCTTCTCAGAAGACGAACTGCGCAAGCAAGTCTCAGAGCTTGTCGTCAAGCGCTTCCCGAAATGCGTGTGTGTCATCACGATCGACTCGAGCTACATCAGCTCGAAGCAATAGGCAGCTTGCCCGAGAAACAACGGAGAAGCTCACACCATGCGCTCAGGATGGAAGATCTCATCGAAGCGCTCAGCGCTCAGATAGCCTAGAGAGACGCAGGCCTCGCGCAAGCTTGTCCCCTCTTTAAAGGCCTTCTTAGCGACTGCAGCGGCATGCTCGTAGCCAATCTCAGGGGACAGGCAGGTTACCAACATCAGGGAGCGATGGAGATTCTCGTCCATCTGATGACGGTTCGCCTTTATGCCTACGACGCAACGGTCTGTGAATGACATGATCGCGTCAGAGAGCAGGCGCACCGATTGCAGAAAGTCGTAGGCGATCACCGGCATGAAGACATTGAGCTCGAAGTTGCCCTGGCTTGCCGCAAATCCGATCGTCGCGTCGTTGCCCATCACCTGGATGGCCACCATCGTCACAGCCTCGCACTGGGTCGGGTTAACCTTGCCGGGCATGATCGAGCTCCCAGGCTCGTTGGCAGGTATCGTGATCTCACCAAGACCAAGTCGCGGGCCGGAAGCCAGCCATCGCACGTCGTTGGCAATCTTCATCATGTTCGCAGCGAGGGCCTTGACGGCCCCATGGGAGAAGACAACAGCGTCCTTGCCGGTAAGCGCACGAAACTTGTTCGGATCGGAGACGAACGGCTCCCCGGTAAGCTCAGCGAGCTGTGCTGTCACCTCCTCAGCAAAGCCTGAAGGCGCATTGAGCCCTGTGCCGACGGCTGTTCCCCCCAAAGCAAGCCTATGAAGGAAAGCCATGCTCTTCTCTATCTCCTCGCACGACCCCTCAACCAACCCCCTCCAGCCAGATATCTCCTGTGAGAAGGCTATGGGGACGGCATCTTGCAGATGCGTGCGCCCGCATTTGACAACTCCCTGGTTTTCCTGCTCAAGACGTCTCAAGACATCACAGAGGTGCCCAGCGGCAGGGAGCAGTCGCCTTCGCAGCGCAAGCGTGGCAGCAACGTGCAACGCCGTCGGAAAGGTGTCATTTGAGGACTGCGACATGTTAATCGTGTCGTTGGGATGAGCGATTCTCTCGCCAGCCAGCTGGTTTACGCGATTGGCCAGCACCTCATTCATATTCATGTTGGATTGGGTGCCCGAGCCGGTTTGCCAGACCGCAAGAGGAAACATCTCCTCCCAATCCCCCGCCAGCACCTCATCTGCCGCTTGGCATATCAACTCGCAGCTGTGGCTGTCAAGCTTGCCGAGCCTGCAGTTCGCCCGAGCCGCCGCTTTTTTGACTTGTGCAAACGCAGAGATGATCTCTCGAGGCATCTTCTCGCTGCCGATAGGAAAGTTCTCGTACGAGCGCTGCGTCTGCGCGCCCCAAAGGGCATGAAGCGGCACCTGGACCTCTCCCATCGAGTCATGCTCAACCCGCGTTTCGCTTGCCTGTCGCCTACTAGTGCCCAATGGCTGCATCATTCGGCCTCATTTCGCTTCATCCATCCGACTGCATCCGGTACATGAGATCAAAACTCCGCGTTGCCTACCGTGCGAGGATGGGGAATCACGTCACGGATGTTATCAACCCCCGTAAGGTACATCACAAGTCGCTCGAAGCCCAGGCCGAAGCCCGCATGGCGACATCCGCCATAGCGACGCAGGTCGCAATAGTAGCGGTACTGGTCGGCATCCATGCCAAGGTCGGCGATGCGCCTCTGGAGCACCTCGAGACGCTCTTCGCGCTGGCTCCCTCCGATGATCTCGCCTATGCCCGGGACCAGGCAGTCGGCAGCCGCGACCGTCTTGCCGTCATCGTTCATGCGCATGTAAAAAGCCTTGATCGCAGCCGGATAGTCCGTGACGAACGTCGGGCGCTTAAAATGCTTCTCTGTGAGATAGCGCTCGTGCTCGGTCTGCAGGTCTACGCCCCAGCTCACGGGATATGCAAACTTCACTCCCTTGTTTTGCGCATCTTCAAGAATCCTGATCGCATCGCCGTAGGAGACGCGAGCGAAGTCAGACGTTGCGACATGATCGAGGCGTGCGGCAAGGCCCCTGTCAACGTATTTGTTGAACATTGAGATCTCGTCAGGGCAAGAGTCGAGTACAGAGCGGATCACGTACTTGAGCATGGCCTCTGCGAGATTCATGTCGTCAGTGAGGTCAGCAAAGGCTATCTCGGGCTCTACCATCCAAAACTCAGCCGCATGCCGGCGTGTGTTCGAGTTCTCGGCGCGAAAGGTGGGCCCAAAGGTGTACACGTCGCCGAAGCTCATTGCGAAATTCTCAGCTTGCAGCTGACCGGACACCGTGAGGTTTGCCGGCTTTCCGAAGAAGTCCTGGCTCCAATCAACGCTGCCGTCAGGATGCTTGGGAACGTGCGCGAGGTCAAGCGTCGTCACCCGAAACATCTCCCCTGCGCCTTCGGCATCAGAGGTGGTGATGATCGGCGTGTTGACATATACGAAGCCACGCTCCTGAAAGAACCGGTGAATCGCATACGCGGCCGTAGAGCGCACGCGAAAAACCGCCCGGAAGAGGTTCGTGCGGCTACGGAGATGCTGCTGGGTGCGCAAGAACTCACGTGGTTGGCGCTGCTTTTGCAAAGGATAGTCGGCCGCACAGGCCCCTTCCACAAAGACGCGTGCAGCATGCAGCTCAAAGGGCTGAGGACGCTCAGGAGTGGCAACAAGACGCCCCTCTGCCACAAGGGCGCTGCCAGGCCCGCAGGAGACTATCTTGTCGTAATTTTCTATGCCTGACTTTTGCCCATCTTTCCGCTGTATCACCACCTGCAGGTCTTTGAAGCAGCTGCCATCGTTGAGCACAACAAAGCCGAAGCCCTTCATGTCGCGGACGGAGCGGACCCATCCTGCCACCGTGATGGACTTGTCAGCGAAGTCCTTCCCGTCAGCAAACAGCTGAGCAATTCTCGTACGGTTCACACATGCCTCCCCTTGTGCAGAAATTTCACGCTCATAACATGTTTCATAGTTCATTGGCCTTAGCGTATCGCAAAGATGCTGTCAGCGCGCCCAGCGTATAACTTTTGTTGTACCAAAGATCTTCTTGTAACCGCCGCGCTTCTGCTGTCTGTGTAAAGCGTCCCATTGCTGCCGTAAGATTGTTTTCGCCAATGCGAAAAGAGGCAGGAGGGCACCATGGTGACTTGGGAAGCAAAGGAGTTCTCGCTTGAGGCGATTGCCGCAAGCGGCCAGGTGTTTACGTGGCAGTCGCAAAGCGGCATACGCTCGCAGTGGCGCATCACATCCGGGAAAAGGGTTTGCATGGCATCACAAGCTGAAGACAAGCTCTGTCTCAGATGGCCCGATAAAAAGCAGCCTAGCGAGGAAGAGCTCAGATACTGGCGGCATTATTTTGCGCTCGACGACAACTATGCGGCGATGTTGGCAGAGCTTGAGGCGAGCGGCCTGCTTCCAAGCGAGCTGCGCAGCACGTCGCGGGGCATCCGCGTCCTACATCAGCAGTGGCTTGATGTCGCTGTCAGCTTCATCATAAGCCAGAATTCCAACATCTCCCGCATACAGCGAACAATGGATGTCTTGATAGCTCATGGAGACCCACCGGGCAGCATGCCGTCTGTCTCACGCCTTATTGAAATTATCAACAATCCTGCCATATGCAATGATTTGCGCCTTGGCTACCGGCGGCCCTATCTTCTCGAGTTGGCACAGCGCGCCGCGGCAGGTTGGCGCCCCCTTGCACTCAGCCACCCCTTTGCCCCGCTAGAGGCACAGATGGCAGAGCTAGAGAGGCTCCCCGGCATAGGCCCGAAGGTTGCAAGCTGCATCTGCCTCTACGGCCTTGGCTATGATGAGGCCGTCCCGCGCGATGTTTGGATCAAGCGAGCTGAACGCGACTTCGACATACAATGGCACCCACGTCTCGGCGGCATCCAGCAGCAGCTTGTCTTCACGTGGATACGCGACAAATACAAGCGCGGCAGGAAGCAGCCTTCATGCAGCAAGCCAAAAAAGCCATGAGCTTAGCGTTTGGCCTCTTCGACAGCAAGCCCGATGCTGCTACGATCCGCGAGACGCGAGAAATCAGGACCGAGCCAGAGCTGCGACTCCCCCGAGCCAAGCACCAGCGGCATGCGCGTGTGCACTGCAGAGACAGCCTCATTGGGCTCGGTCGTGACCAAAGAGAAGTGATCCCCTCGCACGACGCCGCCAAGCAAGAAGACCTGCCTGCCGGGCACGCGAAAGCGATACTGTGCAAAGACCGGCTTGCCAGTCCGCGCACTAATCGTACGATGGCTACGGCTCGTCTCATAAAACCAACGCACAGGCACAAGACAGCGACCGAAGCGTATAGCCTCATGCCACATACCATAGCCTTTTTGCATCTGATCAAGAGCCGTATCGAGACGTGTATTAAAAACGAGTCCAGAAATTGGGGAAGTACCACGTGATTGAGGCTTGAGACCCCAGGTAAGACTTGCTACCTGAAGTGCACCGGTCTTATCAGGCAAAAGCAAAGGCACGCGCATCCCCGGGTAAGCCTCTACTGCTTCTTGTCCGCTAAACTGTACTGTTGCATGGCCTGTCTGTTTTTGGCGCTCCATAGCTTGGACTAACGTATCCATCCGAAGCGGCATTATACGGTGACACATGGTTGCCCTTCATCTCTGAGCCCTGCTTAAAGTGTAGCGCTTCTCGTCAATGCGACGCTACCGAAGCTTAAGGTCAGCGCACAGCCACTCCCCTCGCCAAGTAAACGTGAGGAGAGTGGCTACATTCGGTCAGTACAGCTATGAACTTATGCGGAGTGGCGGGCCCCAACGAGAGTTCCGTGCACCACCGATCGAGCTGTGCGGTAGGTTACAAAAAAGTACCCACCATAAACAACCAGAAAGATTGATACCGCCATAAGCGAGCTCGACAAGATGTTAATTTGCCCGAAAACCTTAATAACATCAATTACACATTTAAGCGCCACGACAGAGTGAGCAAGAGCCACTATGAGAGGGAAAAGGAAACTCAAGAGCGTCTGAAACAAGAGAGACCGATAGATAAGACGATCAGGGCAGCCCAGCTCAGATAGTGTCCTATACCGCAAGGCAGAGTCACTTGCACCAGAGAGCTGCTGAATTGCAAGTATGGCGGCACACGATACCACCAGCACGAAACCTATGTAGATTGCCAAATAGCTAACCATGCCGGTTGTGCTCTCAGAGGCCTTCGCAACTCCCTCACGCGTTGCAAGGCTCATATATGCAAGGCTCTTATACGTTGTCGAATCTGCCTCTAGAGCGGCAGCGGCAGCCTCCATGAGGTTATCGCCTTCTTCTGTCGTCGTACCTTCCGCATACATAACCTCAAGATTCGTTTCGCTGTAGGACTTCTCTCCACGTGCTGCACTAGCAATAGCATCTGGCACAATGAGCGTTCCTGAATTCGAACCTATATTACTATTCACAAATGTCGCACTTGTATCTGTTATCGTTTCAGTTTGCTGGGGACTCAATAGTTGGCCGCCTATGGTAATAGCGTATCCAGAGTCGAGAGCTTTGTTATAAAAACTAACAATTTCATCGTTATCCATGCTGCAGGTAATAAGATAGTGCTCACCGTCCAGCTCAATTGCGCTCATGCCTAAGATGGAACGCAGCGCATTGTAATCACTTTCACTCATCACATAAAGTCCCGTGCTAGAGGCATCAGAGCTATCCATGCCGAGGGGCAATGTGGCACCGGTTTCTTGTGCCATCTCAGACAGGGTAATCCCTGCCACGCCCGATTCAGATCCTAGATTGTAGTAAACCGTACTCTGAGCTAGATGCCCAAGCGCATCCGTATCGACGCCCGCATTCTTTAAAAGAGCTATGAGATCAACTTCTTGGTTTGCTTCATCAGTAGACGAATATTGTGTAAGCGTAGCATCGTAGGGTGTGTTTTTCTCTATCTCCTCATTGAGGGCATTACAGATACCCATACCTGCCGTGACTGATGTCATGGCTAAAAAGAGCACAAGTGAGATTACGGCAAGGGAAACGCCGGTGGTGTTGATGCGAGCGGCAAGTTCACGCGTTGTAAACATATTCAGATCTCGCCAATAAGATTGCCGGCGTGAGGCAATGGCCAAAAAGAGACCCCCGAGCCCAAAAAACAAGATAAGTGTGCCTAGCACAACAAGAGCGGTAGTCACATAAAAGGCTGGCATAGCACCACTAGATACAGGCAGCCCGTCATGCAGTAGGCGGACATAGGCCACGATAATCAACGCAAGTCCACCAACAAACAACACAGTGGACAGACCCATGCCTCGAACACGTACTTTCTCATTTTCATGACGTGCGCCCATTAACTCAACAAGGCGCAGCTTACGCAACGAGCGCATGTTGAAAAACAACATGACAAAAAATATGACACCAAAGCAAACAAGCGTCGTTAAAAGTGCATCAAAGGAAAAAAAGAAATGGAAGTTCGACACTGTCGCCTCAAAGAGGTGCGCTGTCACAAAGACTAGGATTTGTGAGAGCAACACACCGCAAGCGATGCCAATAGCAAATGAAAGAGCCGAAGCGAAAAGCAACTCAAGAGTTAAAACCAGTGAAACCTGCCGACGACGCATGCCAAGTACCTGGTAGAGTCCCAACTCTTGTTTACGACGACGCATAAGAAAGTTATTGGCATAAACCATCAAAAAGCCCATGACCACAGCCAAGAAATACGTAAGGCCATGCAACAGCAATCCTACTGTTTGCATAACTTCGCGGGTATCGCCTTCAAAGAAATCAGCTTGGTTTGCCATTGTATTGAAGGCGTAAAAGACGGCAACGCCCAAGACTAATGTCACAAAATAGATCGCGTAGTCTCGCGCGGACTTGCGAACATTTCCCAGCGCAAGCCTAGCGAACATCATCTACACCTCCCATCATTGATACAACCTGCATAATTTCATCAAAAAACTTCCGGCGTGAGTCACTTCCACGGACGATCTCGGTAAAGAGTTTGCCGTCACGAATAAAAAGCACACGACGGCAAAAGCTCGCTGCAAAGGAGTTGTGGGTTACCATGAGCACCGTTGTACCCAGACGGCGATTGAGAGCCTCAAGACTTTCAAGCAGAAGCTGCGAATTCTTTGAGTCAAGAGCTCCTGTCGGCTCATCGGCAAGAACTAGGCGTGGATCTCCCACAAGTGCACGAGCAGCAGCTACACGTTGTCTTTGCCCACCAGACATTTGGTAGGGATACTTATCGAGTACCTCAGCTACCCCAAGAGCCTCAGCAATGCGACTGACACGGCCACGTATCTCACCGGCTGCTACGCGGCCAATCGTAAGAGGCAACGCAATATTTTCCCGGGCAGTAAGAGTATCGAGCAGATTAGCATCTTGAAAAATGAAGCCGAGCTTAGTCCGGCGAAAATCGGCAAGTGCTGAGTGCTTAAGACGAGAAGTGTCTTGGCCGCCAATTATGATAGAGCCGGAGGTAGGTATATCAATCGTGGCAATACAGTTGAGCAGCGTCGACTTACCTGATCCAGAAGGTCCCATTATAGCAACGAGCTCGCCGGCATCTACACCAAAGCTCACGCCAGCAAGCGCCCGTGTACTACCTCCACGAACGCCATAGACCTTCTCGAGATTTCTTACATCAAGGACACGAGCATGGAAAGCTGAACCAGCCATGTGAGCACTACTGTGCTCTGGAGCTGCTGCAGTGATATCTACAGGCATACTAAAACCTTTCTCTTCTCTGCCATCGGTACAAAGACAAGAATGGATGAGAGCAACTTTGTGAGCCATCGATTTTGCTTACCGCAAACTTACATTTTTGTAAGGTCTAGGTAGCTAAGAAACTGGTTTTCGCGTTTTAGGGTTTTAGCCGAGGAAAGGTAATGGAGACACAGGTCCAAGAGCCATATATACTTTCGATAGCCACGCTAAGACCCATCTTTTCACAAAGAACATGAGCGAGATACAGGCCAAGACCTGTCGACTTTTTACGACTGCGGCCATTTTCCCCAGTAAATCCCTTTTCAAAAACACGGCCAATATCAGCTGAGGGGATACCACAGCCGTTGTCCCGTATCTGAAGGACAACGCATTCGTTGGCTGTCTTTAGATCTAATGCATGCGCTGAAAATGAAATGGACGCACTACGCTCTTGACCTATATAGCGATAACGAACTGCATTATCAATGAGTTGCCCAATCACGAAGACAACCCACTTAGGATCGCAAGGTACACTCGGACTCGGTTGTCCTAAACCAGATAGTTCAACTGAGATATTGGCTGCTATAAGTTCTGAAGCACGAGATTTAACAGCTTCTTTGACCATAGAGTCAACAGATACGTCCCGAATAAGATAGTCATTTTCAACCGAGCCACTTCGTGCATAGAACAAAGCTTGCTCCACATAGGAACCTATACGATCAAGCTCTGCACAAAGAGGCCGCAAGCGAGGATCCGAATAGTTCTCAATCATAAGATTGGCTGCAGCAAGAGGCGTTTTGATCTCATGGACCCAGCTTTCAATGAACTCACGATAGTCATTTTGTCCTGCATTTAAGCTACCAACCATAGCATTTGCCGCATGGGTGGTGTTATCCAGAGCCCTTTTGACTATGATTCCTTCTGCAAACTCAGGCTCTACGACATTTGATGCAAGGGAAAGCACTTCGTTGGCAGGAGCATCAGCAATCTCAACAAGCCCCTCCCAAAAACGGCGCCCAGAAAACCAGTTGAAAAGACCTGCAACAATAAGGAAAAGTGCCTGCATAAGAGCTATCAGCAATGCGGCATTCCCTGCAGCATCCAATACTCTCACCAAGAAATATGTTGCGATAATGGACAGGACACACAGAAGTAAAGAGACGATATGCGAGCGAAGATAGGTTTCTATGCTCATAGCGAATAGCCTTGTCCTCGATGTGTCACGACACAATGAGTAATTCCTATTTTAGTAAGAGCTTGCCTCAGCCGGTTCATATTAACGGTCAACGTATTGTCATCCACGAAGGCATCAGAGTTCCAAAGTGCTTCCATAATTTCTTCTCGCGAGACAATTTGTCCACTGCGAGAAAGAAGAAGCTCAAGTATTCGAGATTCATTTTTTGTGAGTTCAACGCTCGATCCCTGATAGCTTGCTGTTGAGCGTGCCACATCCATAACAAGGCCATCTTTTTCTAGGATACGCCCAGCTGCACTCAAACCTTTCATGCGGCGTAAAACAGCATCAATGTGGGCGAGAAGCAGCTGTCCACTTTTAGGTTTTGCAATGAAGTCGTCCGCTCCTAATGAGATACTCATAAGCTCATCAAGATCACCTGCACGACTTGTAAGAACGATAATAGGTACGTCGCTGCTTTGCCGCAGTTCTTTAATGATATATTGCCCATCTGTTCCCGGTAGTCCCAAATCAAGTAGAACAAGATCAGGATCCGCGGCAAATACCTGTTGCGCTACATCCTCAAATGACTCAGCATATATAGCCTCATAGCCCCCACGACGAAGCAGAACACAGAGCTGCCCCCGTACGTCTTCATCATCTTCTATTACATAGATACGTGCCATCAGCGCTCGCCTATTCTTGTCTCGATAGAGCTGATGTACTGCTGAAATACAGCTAGCCGTCATCTTACGAAAAGCATGGCTCACATGGACTATCAAATGACCTTTTGGCTACGCACGGCTCCACCAGTTGCAATAACTACACGGCAAAGGTCCTGATTGACTTCCTCAATCCTTGTAGTGCCATACTCACCTACAAGCCACGCGCGATATGTGCCAAGAATACCACTCGCTAAATACTCAGATACAAGCACATCAAATCTTGCTTCATCTTCCGTCTTGCCCTCTATAAGACGCTCACGTACCCTTCCGCGAAACATCTTTGTTAAAGAGTTAATAAACATCTCCGCACTAGTGGAGCTCACAAGTTTGTGGTAGAGCTTACGATCGTTATCGAGGTAGTTACCTATTTGCTTGAGAACAGGTAAAGGATTTTCAAGAAAGTCGCCATCAAGCGTCTGGTCGAGCAGATGCGAAACCTTTGTCGTAATATCCTCCATAACACAGCGAAAGAGGTCATCGATGTTGTCAAAGTGGGCATAAAACGTACCTCGGTTAAGATCGGCACGACGGGTGACATCCGAGACAGAGATGCTTTCATAGGGCTTTTCAGCCAGCAGCTGGACAAAAGCATCTTTCAACATTCTGATGGAACGATGCGCATTTCGATTCATCGGCTTGTTCATGGCGCTCACTCGCTTCATTTCAAACAACCAAAGAAATATCTGTCTAATTATATACGTTTGTATGCTTAATTGGGGATTGATTGCTTCTCATCTCTAACAATAATTGAATACGGGTAGAAAACGACAGCTGTTTGAGTTTAAACGGCTGTAATTTTTTGTAAACGGAAGGAGATCTACTACCCCATGCAAAAAATGTTTAGAGGTGTTTTAAAACATCGCAAGATAGTGATTGCTATCTTTATACTTTTGACGATCATCTGTGCGGCCTGCATCCCCCATGTTAAGGTCAATGCAGACATGAGTGACTATCTCCCTCCCAGTGCAAAGTCCTCCCAAGACCTCAGCGCCATGAAGGAAACCTATGGCAACGACATCACAAACGCACGGGTGTATGTGACCGGCATCTCACAAGTAGACGCAGAGAAGTTCACGAGCGAGCTCAAAGACGAAGGCGACGTGGTGTCCGTCACATGGTTAGGTGACGAGGTTGACCTTGACGAGCCCCTCGAGGTTCAGGACCAGGACACCGTCTCTGACTGGTATGACGGCCAAGGCTATCTCTTCCAAATGGTGCTTTCTGACACCGTCGACCAGCAGGAGATCGATCATATACGCGAGCTCGGCTATGACCTGCCAGGAGCCCAGAACGTCGCAATGGATGGATCAGCCGTCTCCAACGCCTCCAGCATGTCTACCCTCGACACTGACATGGCCCACATCATGGCAATCGCCGTCATCACGGTTTTTGTCATCGTCATGCTTTCAACGACGAGCTATTTGCACCCTGTGGTTATGCTTCTCACGATTGGCATAGCAATCATTCTCAACATGGGCACGAACATCTTCCGCGGCACCATCTCCTCCATAACTCAGCTGGTGGCCAGCGTCCTGCAGCTCGCCGTGTCAATGGATTACTCCATTGTGCTGCTCACCAACTTCGGGAAGTACCGTGAAAAATACGATGACCAGTTCGACGCCATGGTCGCAGCTATGACCAAGTCGTTCCCTGTCATCTTGTCATCCGCAGCCGTCACTTTCTTCGGCTTCCTGTCACTTTCCGCGATGCAGTTCCTCATTGGACAAGATATGGGCATTGCCCTGGCCAAGGGCATCGTCTGCTCATTCTTCACCATCACCTTGCTCATGCCGTGCATCTTGTACAACATGCGCAAAGCCGTGGAGAAGACGACGCACAAGCCCTTCATCAAAAGTTTCAAGGGCATGGCACGCTTCTGCCACAAAGGTGCAATACCTGCGCTTATCATCGTGCTCGTCATAGCCGTGCCAGCCCTGCTTGGCTCGCAGGGCGTGAGCTTCACCTATGGGGAGGCGTCAAACCTGGCGCCCACCTCACAGGTCAAGCTGGACAACGACACTATCAACGAGGCCTTCGGCGAGTCACAGACATGGGCGATCATGGTGCCGGAGGGGCAGTGGAGCGAGGAAGATACGCTTGTCAACGAGCTCAAAGCTTTGCCCACGACGAAATCAGTGCTGTCTTATACCACTGTCGCCGGCGATGGCCTGCCAGATGAGCTTGCCGACGCAGACGAGGTAAGCCAGCTAATCAACGGTGGCTACAGCCGCATCATTCTCACATCGAACATACCTGATGAGGGGACAGTCGCCTTCAATCTCGTGGAGACAGTCCGCAACCTCTGCGAGGAGCACTACGGCGATGGCTACCATCTCGTCGGCAACGCCGTGAGCTACTACGATATACGCTCGGTGACCTCAGGGGACAACACCACCGTCAAGCTCGCTTCGATCATCTCCATCGGCGTTGTTTTGTTGATCATGTTCAAGTCGATCTCGATCCCCATAACCCTGCTTCTGGCTATCGAGGTGTCCATTTGGATCAATGAGGCCGTTCCGTACTTCATGGGGACATTCGTGAACTTCGTGGCCTTCTTAGTCATCGACGCTGTGCAGCTTGGCGCATCGGTTGACTACGCGATCATCTACACGGAGGATTACCTCACGAGACGCAAGCGCATGAGCAAAAGGCGCGCCTCCATCGAGGCGATCGAGTATGCTGCGCAGCCCATCATCACCTCAAGCTCCATTCTTATCGTGGCCTGCCTCGGCATCTATGTTGTGGCTTCCAGCCCGCTGATCCAAGATGTCGGGCTTCTCATCGCCCGAGGCGCCTTCATCTCAGTCATCCTGATCTTCTTTGTACTGCCACAACTATTCGTGATATTCGATGGCTTCATTCGCCATAGTTCTCTGAAGCTCGGCTTCTTCAATGAGAAATCAGCCGCATCACAGCATAGTGAGGAGTAATTAGTATGAAAAAAAGCATTTCCAGTCCACATAGCTCCACCAGAACAGTTTCAGCGGCACCTGTCCTCGGAAAGAAGCTGCTCGCCTGTGCGATGAGCACCTTGCTCGTGACAACATCGGTCATGCCAAGCGTCGCTTACGCCGACCAGAGCAGCGACTCGACTTCCTCTGACACTGAGACATCGCCTTCCATAGACGCCTCCTCCACGTCCAAGAAGGAAACTGTCTACTCCAAGGCAGATGCGAGCGGAAAGACCTCAGGCATCTATGTCGTGAATTATTTCAACACGACAGCTGCCACTGATGTGAGCGACCCGGGTTCTTATACCGAGCTCACTAACATGTCAAGCTCTGAGGATTTGACGGATACCGACGGCAAGGTCAACCTTACAACTTTGGCCGACGAGCCCTTCTATTACCAGGGAGATCTCGACAGCTCGACGCAGCTGCCATGGGATGTCGAGATTACCTACACCCTTGACGGAAAGCAGGTCAGTCCTGACGAGCTCGCCGGCCAAGACGGTGACCTTGACATAGAGCTCAAGATTACCGGGCTTTCCGATGACTCTGCGACGGCAGACTTCGCGAAAAGCTTCGTGCTACAAGCACAGGGAACGTTTCCCAACGCTAACTTCAACGTCTCGGACAGCGACGGTGCCACGACGGCAATTTCCGGAGACAACACCTTACTCACGTACCTGCTGCTTCCTGACAGCGACGGAGACTATCATATCAAGGGCAGCGCCAAGGACTTCAGCTACTCAGGTTGGCAAATCAGCGCGATGCCCCTCTCGACTGCCATTAACGTCCGTGACTATGACACGTCCGACCTGTCGAATGCCTCAGATGAGCTCGACGAGGGCACATCGCAGCTTACCGATGGTGGCGCGTCACTGCAAAGCGGCCTGTCAGAGCTCGCCTCGGGCGCGAGCTCTGCCGCCTCGGGCGCGAGCACGCTCGCGTCTGGAGCCTCTGCCCTCTCCAGCGGAACGGACCAATTGAGCAGCGGCGCAGCTCTGTTGCAGTCAAAGCTTGAGGAGAACCAAGGAAGCTTCTCGACCCTCAGGGAGGGTGCCTCTGAGGTCTCCTCAGGCGTCTCCGCCCTGCGCACCACTCTTTCGGAGACCATGCCGGGAGCACTCCTGACAGCCAATGAGAACGTAAGCGACCTTAAGTCCCAACTATCATCCATCGAGCAAGAGCTTGGCCAGATCAAGTCTCAGGCAAGTGGCCTCACGCACCTGCAGACCAGCCTCACAACCGACGGCCAAAATGTGGCAAATGATCTCAAGGCGCTACAGTCGAGCATGACTGAGCTCTCCAGCGTAAGCGATGACCTGTCGAGCGCCGGCACGGACATCACAGCAGCGGCAACAGACGCAGGAACGGCAGCGCAAAGCACTGCAGGGGCAAGCTCATCGCTGAAGCACATGGACACCACGGGCCTCAGCGATGCGCAGAAGGCAACACTTGAAAATGTAGAGAGAACGCTCGACTCATCTGCAACAGCCAGCTCAAACGCTTGTGCGAGCGCCCAGTCAGCCGGTAAGAGCATACAGAGCGCCGCAAGCACGCTCACAAACGCCTCAGACAATGCAGGACAGCTCGAGCAAAAGATCAGCAAAAATGCAACTGAGCTTGCCAATGACCTCAAAGAGGTTCAAATAGACGCAGGCACGCTCATGTCCGCCTCCCGTGACGTCTTGAGCAAGTCTGAGACAGCCACCTCGACGGCACAAGATGATCTCAGCACCATGAGCACAACCGTATCCCAGATGAGCAACGGCCTCTCGCTCCTCGACCAGCTTGACGAAGGTGCGCAGGAAGTGTCCTCAGGGACAGATGAGGTGGTGGCGTCTCTCACGAACTCCAAGGACTCCTCCGGCCAAACCACCATCTACGGCGCGGCCCAACAGCTCGCCTCTGGCGCCTCCAGCCTCAGCTCCGGCGCAGCTCAAGTCAGCTCGGGCTCTTCCTCGCTTGCGTCAGGGCTCGACACGCTCTCCTCAGGGACAAATGAGGCGTCATCAGGCTCCAAGACACTCTCCTCAAGCCTTGAGGAACTCCACGACTCCGTCTCAGGCCTTGATGACAAGGTCCTCGACCAGCTTCAAAGCACCATCGACGAGAAGCTTGGCAAGGGCTATGCGCTGCATTCCTTCGTAGATCCCAGCAACACCGACGTCAGCGAAGTCGAATTCGCCTACGTCGTCGACGGAATCAAGAATACTGACGATGATACCAGCGAAGACTCTGAGGACCAGTCGGAGCAAGCTGCCACAAACACAAGCGACAGCTCCTCCGATGAGGGTCAGAACTTCTTTACACGGCTTGCCGCGCTCTTCTCTTCTGACAAGAGCGACAAGTAGGGGCGCGGCGGCCTTCTCCCTTCCCACCGCCGAACCCTTGAGCCCTAGACACATCCCTCTAGGGCTTTTTTCATGGCATTTCCCCCTCATTGGAAAAAAGGTGCCTACGACACAAGGATCTGACAGCTTCGCATGGTGTCCAGCGCAGCTTCATGGCGCTCTGGTGTCGTGCCAGCGCAGCATGCCGCGTCAACGCGTATGGGCATCTCAGGAGAGAACGCCTTTGCGAGCAGCGCATTCGACACCACGCAAATGTCTGTGCAGAGGCCGACAAACTCCACCTCAATAGGCTCGTGGGCATTTTCCTCTGCTAAGGCGCGCGCAAGCTCAACGGAGCCGAAGGAGGGCTTGTCAAAGATCCTCACATAGCGTGGCAGTGCCTCACGTACTGCCGGAAAGATCTGCCAGCCCTTTGTGCCGGCGATGCAATGCGGCACCGCGAGATGCTCCCCCTCTTGGGTGTCAAGGTAGTCATTTTGGTGGGTGTCACGCGTCACCCAAATGCAGTCATCAGGGTAGTTTTCGATCTTCCTTACCACGGCAGGCACAATCGACGCCGCCTCAGCGGTGCCAAGCGCACCGTCAACGAAGTCATTCTGCATATCCACAACCACGAGCATCCTCTTCATATGAGCCCCTTCAGGTCGATATATCCCAAATCACTGACGCAGGAATCCAAATCCGGCGACGGCCCCGACTATGCCTCCTATGACATGAGAGAGGTTGGAGACATTGTCCTGGATAGTAAGGCCCAAAACAACCTGCTGCCCCAAAAAAAGGACCGCAACGAGGATGAAGGTCAGCGGTATGCCTCCATTACGAACCTGCGTGATGGAGGACAGGAGGATGAACGTGAAGCAGATCCCACTTGCGCCACAAAGGGCCTGATGAGGAAAGAATATGTCATTCACGAGCCCTGTCGTCAAGGTGGAGGCCATCATGACTTCAGCGAGCGGACGCGAGCCGTACTTCTCTTCGAGCAACGGCCCGAGCAAAAGAACGATGGTCATGTTGTCTACGAAATGCTCCCAGCTCACGTGTCCAAAGACATGTGTAAAGAGCCGCACATACATCAGCGGGTCAAGAAGCGAGCTGCGATAGGTCATGAAAAAGGCTTGTGTGATGGCGCCATCAGAGAGTTGGCCCAACAAGGTGGCCAAAAAACACAAGGCAACAAACATGAGCACGACAGGAGAGTTAAAAGACAGGTGCAGATGCCCTTTCGCCATGCTCGCCTCCGCATTTCCCATGGATTTACTGCCATACATTATAGAAAGCAAACAGAATGAAGGTGGCCGTTGTGCGCCTCTTCTCCACGCGAAGACGGTAAACTATTCGCAATAATTAGGAAACCAACCCGCGCTCAGTGCGAGACCAGGAGAAACGAATGAGATACTTCGGAACGGATGGATTCCGCGGCAGAGCCAACGAAAGCTTAACCGTCGAGCACGCTTTCAAGATCGGTCGGTTCGTGGGCTGGTACTACGGCCTACGCATAGGGCGCAAGGCGCGCATCGTGGTAGGCAAGGACACGCGTCGCTCGAGCTATATGTTCGAGTACGCCATCGCGTCTGGACTTGTTGCGAGCGGTGCGGATGGCTACCTCCTACACGTGACACCTACACCCTCCGTCTCCTACGTCGTGTGCGACGGAGGCTTTGACTGCGGCATCATGATTACCGCAAGCCATAACCCCTATCAGGACAACGGCATCAAGCTCGTCAACCGCGAAGGCTTCAAGATGGAGCCTGAGGTGCTCGAGCAGATCGAGGACTACATAGACGGCAAGGTAGAGGTGCCTCTTGCCACTGGCGACGCGATCGGTCGCACGATCGATCACATCGCGGGCCGCGAACGCTATCTCAATCACCTGATTTCGACGGCAGACTTCCGCCTCGACGGACTCAAGGTCGGCATAGACTGCGCAAACGGCGCAAGCTGGACTGTGGCCGAACGAGTCTTCACAAGTCTCGGCGCTGAGGTCCATGTGATAAATGACACGCCCAATGGCTTCAACATCAACGTGAACTGCGGTTCAACCCATATTTCTGCTCTGCAAGACCATGTCAGGGGCAACCTCCTTGACTGCGGCTTTGCCTTCGACGGAGACGCAGATCGCTGTATCGCTGTGGACGACCAAGGCAACGTCGTCGACGGCGACCTGATCATGTACGTCTGCGGCTGCTACATGAACTCGATCGGCAAGCTCCCAGAGCACAAGATTGTTGCGACAGTGATGAGCAATTTCGGTTTCTTCAAGGCTCTTGAGGCCGCAGGACTCAGCTACGAGAAAACTGCCGTGGGAGATAAGAATGTCTATGCCTGCATGCGCAAGAACGGCTACGTCTTGGGTGGCGAGCAATCGGGTCATGTGATCTTCTCAGATTATGAGGTCACCGGCGATGGCCTTATGACCGCGCTGCGGGTGCTCGGCGTCATGAAGAAGACCAACAAGCGGCTCTCCGAACTCGTCGAACCGGTGACCATCTACCCGCAGACGCTCGTCAACGTGTCGGTGACCAACAAGCAAGACGCTCTTAGCGACCCAGCTGTCACCAAGGCCATCTCTGCCGCTGAAGAGAGCCTTGGTGACAGCGGATGCCTGCTTGTGCGCCCGTCGGGAACCGAGCAGCTTGTTCGCGTGATGGCTGAAGCCCCGTCCCAAAGGGCTTGCGAGCTTGCGGTAAAGCCTGTGGTCGACGCACTGAAGACGCTAGGCTGAAAAAACAACAGCCAGAACAAAAAAGAAAGAGGGGCAGCACGCCTACAAGGCTAGATAGGCTCGAAGGGTGTCAACGATATGCTGACATCCTTCGTCTTGTCGCACACCCCTTGGCCGCTTTGCTTATATGAGCGTGCGGGTGGCGTTAAGCACACAAATGATCAATACGCCGACGTCACCAAAGACGGCAAGCCACATCGGCGCAAGGCCCATGGCCGCCAATATAAGAATCGCTATCTTGATAGCAACCGCGAGGATGATGTTTTGCCGCGCTATACGTAAGGTACGACGTGATATCTGGATGGCGCGCGCTATCTTTGATGGCTTGTCATCCATAAGGACGACATCGGCAGCCTCAATGGCAGCATCGGACCCCATGGCACCCATGGCGATGCCCACGTCTGCGCGAGCGAGTACGGGAGCGTCGTTGATGCCGTCACCGACGAAGGCGAGGGCCTGCCCGTCCTTCTTTTGCGCGAGAAGCTTCTCTACCTGCTCTACCTTGTCTGCAGGGAGCAGGCCTGCATGCCACTCGTCAATACCAAGCTCGTGTGCGACAAATGCTGCGACCTCCTCGCGATCGCCGGTCAGCATGACCGTGCGATGCACCCCTTCAGAGCGTATGCCCTCGATGGCCTCAGCCGCATCCTTTTTGACTTCATCCGAAATGACGATATGGCCTGCATAGGTGCCGTCAACGGCGACGTAGACGATCGTGCCGACCTTGTCGCAGTCAATCCACTGGGCGCCCACGGCATCCATCAGACGCGTATTGCCGACAGCGACCTTATGGCCGTTTACGCGGGCTATCACGCCTTGCCCTGCCACCTCTTGCGCATCCTCCACGGTGCAGCCATCATTTTCGTGGGGATATGCGGCACGAAGCGCGTCAGCAATGGGATGCGTGGAGAAGCGCTCGACATGTGCGGCGAGGTGCAGAAGGCGCTGCTCGTCTTCGTCGCATCCCTGCAGGCCCTGATATGACCTCCCATGGGCATAGGCACCACACCGGTCGCATGCGACGTCATGGACGGCCATGACTTGGAAGACGCCGCGCGTCAGCGTCCCTGTTTTGTCGAAGACCACGGTGTCTGCCTTAGCAAGTGTCTCGAGAAAGTTCGAGCCCTTGATCAGGATCCCGCTCTTAGACGCGCTGCCTATGCCGCCGAAGAAGGTCAGCGGCACAGAGACCACCAAGGCGCAGGGGCATGACACCACGAGGAACGTCAATGCGCGCAGAAGCCACGTCGGGAAGGTCTCGCTGAACTGGCCAGAGACCAGAGGCGGCACTATGGCGAGCGCAATGGCAGAAAACACGACGAGAGGCGTATAGATGTGAGCAAATCTCGTGATGAAGTGCTCCGAGCGCGACTTGTGTTCGCCTGCATTCTCAATGAGATCCAATATCTTCGACGCCGTGGATTCGCCGAATGGCTTGGTCACTCGTATGCGCAAAACGCCGGTCTGATTAACGCAGCCGGATATGGCACTGTCACCGACGCTCACACTGCGTGGGACGCTCTCACCAGTCAGAGCTACGGTGTCCAAGCTCGACGTGCCCTCGACAATGCTGCCGTCCATAGGGATCTTCTCCCCAGGCTTAACAACGACGATCTCCCCTATAGCTACCTCTGTCGGCGAGACGACACTGACCTTGCCTGCACACTCAACGTTTGCGGTGTCAGGGCGGATGTCCATGAGCTTGGCAATCGAACGGCGGCTGTTGCCTTCTGCGACAGCCTCAAATGCCTCTCCGACTTGGAAGAACAGCATGACAAACACTGCTTCTGCAAACTCCGGCTCAGAGTCCGGGAGAAAGCCAATCGCCAGGGCCCCGATCGTAGCCACAGACATAAGGAAGTCCTCATCGAAGGGATCGCCGTGCATGATTCCTTCAGCCGCTCCCCCGAGCACGTCATAGCCCGCGACCAGAAAAGGCACGAGGTACATAAGAAGTCTTTCCCACATCGGGAGGTCGAGGAGCCGCTCGGCTACCATGCACGCCACAAGCAAGATGGATGCGAAAATGATGCGCCTGATAAGCTTCTTTGGGTCTTTCTGCTCTTCTTGGCTTTTGCTCTCGCACTCTTTGCAGTTGCAAGAGGTGGCTTTGCTCTCTCCCATGGCGACTCTCCTACAAACATATGAGCATCTGTTCATTAACTAATGAGAGCATACGCCAAAAAATATTGCCTGTCTAGGATTTTCTATGACTTTCTCGCTTCAGGGCACAGGTCTTGCCTGTCAAAGGGAAGTGGCTATTGACCTGCGGAGGAATGACCAAGGATTGACCAACGGCTCAGCTTCGGTCACGCAGCAGGATCAGGGTTAGCAGATCGTAGGCCAACCCATAGACGTCAGGGTCCTTTGATGCCCGAGGCCCAGCGATATTGACCGTGAGACCTTGGCCAATCCCGACAAGCCACTCCCATACGTGATCGGCATCTGCAGGGCCCTCAGCGACCATCCATGGACGCCCGTAGTCGCGAGCGAATTCCACGGTTGCCTCAGTGCCACTGCCCGGCTCTATTCCACCTGCACAGACAATCAAGGTACAGTGAGAGTCCCGCACGTTCCAGGCTGTGCGCTGCATATACCAATCAGAGGGAGTTTCGACAAGCTCAGGATAGAGGCGAAGCAGCCCCGGCGCCCTTCCTGCGTCTTCAGCGCGACCTCCCTTCGGCACCCACCCGCAAATGGGGACGCCAACGTCACGCGCCGCATCAAGTCCGCCGCGATCTACCCCAGTTTGCGCTCCTGCGCGCACGAATGCGACATGCTTGCGATCCCGTATGATCTCTTCCTTCTCCTGCAGCCCAGCTTCAACCTCAGGGCCACTCACAGGGTCGAGCTCAAGGGCATGGCGCTTTTCTTCCGGCGTGAGGGCACCCCTCTTTCTAGCATGGTTTCCGTGAGCACATCCTCCCTGGCAAACAGACTCCACCGTCAATCCTCCTTGTATCAGGTCTCCCTATGACTAATCCTTGGGCCACCATTTTGCCTTGCGCTTGCCATGATGGTGCCAAACGAATGCGAACTGCACAGACCTTCTAAAAGTCACCATCCCCATGACGCCAGCGCAAAGTTTTGAGATAGGTCTTGGTGCTTTCAGGGATGCAGCGGCTTTCAAGGGCTTTCTGTATAGTCTTGTTATGTACCCAACGGCCAAGACGACGCTGCTCAAGCCAAGGCAAGGCAGCCGCAGGATGTTGGCTGAGGACGCAGGCGAAGTACCATGCCACCATCATTCGCACATAATAACTGCCATTCGGGCGGTCATGGTAGGCGGCATTGCCTGTCTCTGCCGCAAGCTCTAGCATCCCTTCATCAAAGGTCTGATCGTCTAACAGGTATTTCATCAAAACGCCTACCCCAAAGCGAGCCGGATACGTGCGAGTGCCTCCAACCCATCGCTTTACATCACAAAAGAGCCCCTCAGGATGGCCCTTGAAGGCATGCGGGCTCATTGCGTCACAGGTAGCCCAGTTATCAACATAGGGCAGAAACGTATCCACCTGCTTGATTGCTTCACGATAGTCACTGATATGACAGATAAGAATCGCATGGAGCTGATTTTCTTCATAGCTGGCATGGGGCAACTCCTCAAGGAAGGCATTTCTGTCAGGCGAGCGTTCTACTTCACGGGCAAGGCGGCGGAGACGGGGCATGCGGACGCCAATGACAGTCTGGGGTGCGACGGTCGCGAGGATACGCGTGTTAAACTGACGGTAGGTCGTGTCCCGATCAGCCAGTTCATCCAACCTTGACTTAATCCATTCCATGGCAAGCTCCTAGAAAACAGTTCGACGTCAAATTAATGATCTGTATAAAAACAGACACAAATCCATCTAACGTAGGAAAACAATCTTAGCTACAAAAGGCATGATAAACTCAAAGGTGATTGAATAGTTTGCTCTATATGGGGTTGTGGTTCAAGCTGTGAGAGCACAGAGCTAGACAGCCTGATCAAAAGGGAACCCGGTCTGAATCCGGGACAGCCGCCACTGCTGTATGCGGAGATAGCGAAGAAAAGGCCATCGGACGTCTATAAACTGATCTGTCTAAGAAGGCTTCTTCGCGTGGGTCTTATGATCCTTAACCGCGAGCCAGAAGACCTGCCCATCCTCAAGAGGTTTCGCCTTCTCGGGCGTGTGGGAAGGGTGCCGGTATCCTTGCTTCTAACCTAAGGCAATCTTTGCGATTTCTCGCGATGAACTATCGTACCAGCATTTCTTTACCACCGCAGCAAAAGGTGAAGAACATGTCGGAATGTCTCGCGAAAGGGCTGTCAGATGCGTGGCAAAACAAGGTTGCGTTTTTTGTGGAAGCAAGTTCTAAGCGTTGCAGCATCTGCTGCCATAGTCCTCATACTGCTGCCGAACGAGGCTCTAGCCAGCACGACAGGGCAAACCTTCTCGAAAATGGCTCAAGAAGGCGCGAGCATGCCCTCAGCAACGAGCGCAGCTGCCACGGAATCGGACGGATCTTCAGCTACGGGCTCAGCAGCAAGCCAAGGGCAAGCGTCAAGCTCCAGCTCTGAGGGGGCAAAAGCAGCACCCGAGTCCGTCTCAATCTCTGACACGACAGGGACCGGGACCAGCCTGAAGGCCATCCTTTCCGGCTCTGCGGACACCGATAGCGACGGAAGCATTTCCTACCAGTGGCTTTCCTGCAAATCAGCCGAGGGTACATACGCGCCCATAGAGGAAGCCACCTTATCTGAGCTTGACACGGCTGATCTTGCTGGCATGTACGTCAAGGTCGAAGTCACCACAGACACAGGCACGGTCACCTCCGCTGCATTCGGACCGATCATCTCATCAGAAGCTCAAAGCGAAGAAGCTGGGACACAAAAATCCTCCGCAGCCACGGAGGCTGGGACCAGCAAGGCAAGCACGTCAGAGGTACAGCTGGCCGATGCGCAGTCCGGCGCCAACGCTGAGGCTAGCGTCGAGGCCAGGATCAGCGTGGCCGTGATCGCGCCCGACTCGACGGGGGGCTACACCTACTGGATGCAGCCGAGCTACCTAGAGTCAACCGATGGCGACACGGCAATGTCCGCCTCAGTGCGCGCGTTTGAGGCTGCTGGTCTCACTGCAGACGTTCAAACTGATTATGGGCTCTTTTTGAATTCGATCACATCAGCATCGGGAGAGACCCTCTCGACAGGCTATGTCGCTCCTTACCCCTATTGGGAACTCATCGTTGATGGAGGTGTTTCTGATGTAGGCGCTGGGGAGTACATCCCCCACGACGGCGATGAGATCGTCTGGAAATATACTTGCTACGGGGACGCAGACACGACTGTCACCCAAGTAGAGTATGACAGCCCAAAAGACCAGCTCGAAAACTATGCAGCCGAGTGGCCTGAGGCTGAGGCGGACGGCAACGTCACGTCCGCCGCCACTCCGACGGAGGGCTGCTCTGAGAGCTGGCGGCTTTTGGTCGGCGGCGGGGTTTCCACAAGCGAGCCGCTCATCGTAGGCGGAAAGGTCTACATAGCCGTCGGGGATCAGTTCATGGGTGGTACGGTCAGCTCGACGTACACCAACAGGCTCGTCCGCATCGACAAGGAAAGCGGCGAGGTGGAGGCGACCGGGCAGCTCGCAGGCACGCTCAACGTCACGCTCACCTCGCGGCCCATCTACTCCGGTGGCATGGTCTACGTTGCCCTCGACGATGGACTCGTCCAAGCCTTTGACGCCAAGACCATGAAGACGCGCTGGGTCTCAAGCACCACCACAGACGCAGACCAATCGACCGGCGCGCTGCGCATAGTTGACGGCGTGCTCTATGTGGGGACCTCGGCTGGCTCGACCGGCCCTGGTGCACTCAGGGCCCTTGACGCTTCTTCTGGCAAGACCCTTTGGACGTTCGCGTCCTCCAGCGGCTACAACTGGACCTCCCCTGTCATTGTTGGGTCATGCCTCTACATAGGCGATACGGCAGGCACCGTGCATGTCCTCGACGCCGCAAGCGGCAAGGAGCTCTCTTCGATCTCACTTTGCGGCTATGCGATCAACTCCGATCCCGTCGCCTCTGAAGACGGCTCTTGGCTCTATGTGGCCACAAAGGACGGAACCCTTTATAAGCTGGCCATAGTAGCAGACGGAAGCCTCCAGAAGACAGCGTCTGTCAAGGCCCTCAGCTATTGCGTATCTGCGCCGACTGTCATTGGGAGCACTGCTGTCATCGGTGGCACCAACGCCTTAAGCGGCAAGGGGGCGTCCCTTGCCGTCGTCGACTTGGACTCGATGAGCGTCATCTGCACTGTGACGCGAGACGACAAGAATACGATAAGCTCCTCGAGCGGCTCGATCTCCTCCCCCGTACTCGTCTCCCAGTCCTCAGCTGCCATTTGGTGCTACTTCACGGTCAACGACGCCAAGCGCGCGGCTGACGGATCGTACCTCTACGGCGGCGGACTGTATGTCTGGCGACTTGGCGACTCGGTGGCCCATCTGCTCTACCTGCCCACGAGCAATGCCGAATACTGCGACTATCCAGTAATCTGCGACGCGGACGGCTTTCTCTACTACATCAACGACTCTGGCTATCTCGTCCGACTCGGGCGCGGCGCCTCACCAGACAGCATACCCGGCACGGACGCGACTTCCAGCTCTGCTAGCGCGACAAGCTCCTCCTCGTCCTCAAGCTCTCCTTCTGCAACCTCATCTCCGTCCGCAGCCTTCTCTGTGGCGACAGCGACTAGAAGCGACAGGCTAACATCAGGGTTGCAAGCGAAACAACAACAAAGACAGCAGCTCAGTGCAACGACACAGGAGGAGCCTCTGCTTTCAGGCTTTGCCTCCGACAGCCAACAGGAGAACCCGGAGAAGGCAAGCCCTGATGCTGCGGCCGAAAAGGATGCCTCTGGCATGCCCCTGTGGCCAATCGTCGGACTAGGCGCTGGCGTCATCGTGATCCTCATAGCACTCCTTCGTCAGCACCACAAAAGGATCTGAGCAGAAAATGCCTAGGAACAAGGCAAGAGACCCCAAACTCACATCAGTGCAGACAGCTGCGCATGACAAGGACAAGCTCACCGCAGCGGACTCAAGGCGCACAAGGAGCTCACATGGCCACGGCACGGTCGTCGTATCGGTGCTCGCGGTTATCTTCTGCGCCTTCTGCGCATGGTCTGCCTGGGAGTACTTCTCCGGGCAGAATCCGCTTTCCTTGCTCGATGGCGCTGCCGCAGAGAGCCAGACTAGCAGTGAGGCCTCGCAAAGGGAGGGAGCCACTGCCACCTCATCAGGAGAGATCTCTCAACAAGACGTGCTCAACGCTCTGAGAAGCCTCTCTTTCGACGGAAAAGACGTATCGCTTGACACCACCGTCTCTGGCACGGAGGTCGTCGTGTCAGGTGACGGAATTTGGGTTGAGGAGAGAAGTGATGGCGACGAAGCCGCCCTTGAGCGCGCAGTGCAGCGCTGCTGCGCGCTGTCTGACTGGGCTGCCGACAAAAATGCGCAGGTCACGCACCTGTGCTGGATTGACGAGGACACAGCCGGCGAAGTTCGGATAGCAATCGCCTATGACGTCAGCAATGCGCCTAGCTCAGGCGACACCGCAACCCTGCTTTCCGCTGCCAGCGCATATCGCATTTCTGGCGACGCCTATGCGGAGCTGGGAGGCGCCGCGTCCTTCAGCCAGTCGAAGGGCGCCGACATTACCTTGCCCGACAAGAGCCTCGTCTCCGTACCCACCGAGGCGACCGGGGGCAAGGACGGGACCACGGCAGGTATAGAAGACGCTGGCAATGGCACAGGGGATGCAGGAGGCGGCAACGGGTCCTCAGCAGACTCAGGCAAGGGTGCAGATGATACTACAGATGGCGCAGGTGAAACCACAAATGGCGCCTCGTCTCCTTCTTCAAATACCTCCCAGATAAGCATCTCGATAACCGTGGACAGCACAGCTGTCGGAGGCTCGAGCGCCTCGAGGGACCTCTCTGTCGACCAAGGGTCTACCCCCTACGACGCGCTGCTTGCGACCGGAGCCAACGTCAACGCCCGTGACACTCAGTACGGAATCTATGTGGCGGCGATCAACGGCCTCGCCGAAAAGGAGCATGGGAACAACAGCGGCTGGGTCTACTCCGTAAATGGGACGGAGCCTAACGTGGCGGCCTCTGAATACAGCCTCTCGGATGGCGACGTCGTTGTCTGGACATATATAGACACATAGAGGTAAAACCGTTCAACATTACCTACATGTTGTTAGTCGCTTTTCTTTTCGGGTAGGAAAAAAAGATGAACTGTCTGACCGTCTCGGAGCAGACGTCAGAATTGAGGCCTCTTTTGAATATCACATTTATCACACCTGCCCCTGCTGTAAAAAGGATGCCGATCTATCACTTCGGCGGACGTCTCTACGGACATTCGAACGCGATTACGGGACCACTTATCCTTGCGGGCATAGCAAAGAGGGCGGGCCATCACGTCGAAGCCTATGAGGAGCTCAACGGGCAGCTTCCGATGCGACGGCTCTTGGCTCAGACAGATGTTTTGTGCCTGTCGGCGATGACGTCCAATGCGCCGCGCGCCTATGAGCTGGCAGAGCTTTTCCACAAGAAGGGGCACGCACGCGTCCTCATGGGGGGGATGCATCCCTCTTATCGCCCGAAGGAGGCTGCCAAATACGCCGACCAAGTCTTTTGCGGAGAGGCAGAGTCGGGGTTCATCGACGTCGTGGAGGGGCGAGACACGCGCCGCATCGTAGAGTGCACACCCATCTGCGACCTCGATACGATTCCCTACCCGGATTACTCCGTCTTGAAGACGCCCTGTAAGTGCGCGAACATCATGAGCTCAAGGGGCTGCCCTTATCGTTGCTCATTCTGTACGACGTCGAGGATGTTCTCCCCCTATCGCCGCCGTTCGATAGACTCCGTGATCGACGAGATCAAGCACTATCACGCCCTAGGCTTTGAGTACATGAACTTCGAGGATGACAACTTCACCGCTGACAAGGAGCGCGCAAAGGAGCTCTGCCGCCGCATCATCGCAGAGAACCTCCAGTTCAAGGAGACGTTCTTCTTCGGCCGCACGGACATGGCCAACGACCCCGAGCTGCTTGACCTCCTTGCAAAGGCTCACCTCACACGCGTGCTGATCGGCATCGAGTCGCTGAACCAGGCGGCCCTTGACGACATCGAGAAGCACCAGAGCGTCGAGGACATACGCCGCGCAGGCAAGGCCTGCCGCGAGCATAGCATTCGCGTCGTAGCTTCAGTAGTGCTTGGCATCGATGAGGACGGCCCGACCGACATAGCCCGGGCGGTCGACTTCGCCAAGTCGATCGATGCCTACCAGCTTCAGCCTGCGATTCTCACGCCCTTCCCTGGCACGCCGGTCTATGACCAGTTCGCCAAAGAAGGCCGCATGCTCACGAAGACCGTCGACGACTGGAGCTTGTTCGACATGACAAACGTCACGTTCCAGCCAAAGAAGATGAGCCCCTGGGATTTGCAGAAGGCCTTCTTTGAGAGCTGCAACCGCTTCTACGACTTCCCGTCGATCCTGCGCATCTGGAAAAGTTTCGGCACGGAATATGGGCTGCGCCGCCTATACCTTGCACTGGCCACAAGCTTAGGGGTCCCGCTTGCCTATTGGGTTGCGGACCATGTCCCCTCCACGCCCTACTACCGCCTCAAGCGCACGCCGTGGATGTACGCGAGCACGGACTCGAAGCCAAAAGATGAGGCCCCGAAAAAGGGAGAGGGACTGCAAGGCATTGCCAAAATATCTATGGCCGCCATCGCTGTCGCGTGCTGCCTTGCGGCCACCTGGCACATCCCCTCCCACCTCCCACGACTTTTCAAGAGAGCAACGTCGACTGGAGCATAGACATGAACGTCACCTTCATCACGCCGGCGGCATGGCTTCGACGCCTGCCAGTCTACCGAGTAGCCTCAGGCCTTTATGGGGTCAACGACGCGATCACAGGGCCGCTCATACTTGCGGGCATCGTCAAGCGCGCAGGCCATCATGTCGAGGCCTATGAGGAGCTTAACGGAGGATTCGACTATGAGCCGCTCTTGGCAAAGACAGACGTGCTGTGCCTTTATACGATGACGTCCAACGCGCCACGTGCCTACGACATAGCTGACATGTTCCATGAGCGAGGGCACGCACGGGTGATAATCGGCGGCATACATGCCACGGCTCTCCCGAAAGAGGCCCTGAAACACGCCGACCAGGTGGCCGTCGGCGAGGGCGAGAACACCATACTCGACATTGTCGAGGGAAGATGCACTGAGCCCATCGTGCAGTGCAAGCCGGTGCTCGAGCTTGACGACCTTCCCTATCCGGACTACTCCGTCTTGAAGACACCGTGCAACTGCGCAAACATCATGACATCACGGGGATGCCCCTTCCGCTGCTCGTTCTGCACGACGTCGAGGATGTTCGCGCCGTACCGTAAACGCAGCCCTGACAGCGTGATCAAAGAGATCAAGCATTACAAGGAGCTCGGCTTCGAGTACATGAACTTCGAGGATGACAACTTCACCGCTGACAAGAAGCGGGCGAAGGAGATTTGCCGTCGCATCATCGCAGAGAACCTCCAGTTCAAGGAGACGTTCTTCTTCGGCCGCACGGATATGGCCAACGACCCCGAGCTGCTTGACCTTCTTGCTGCCGCGCATCTCAACTGGGTCTTAATCGGCATCGAGTCACTGAACCAGGCGGCCCTTGATGACATAGAGAAGCACCAGAGCGTTGAGGACATACGCCGCGCAGGCAAGGCCTGCCGCGAGCATGGCATTCAGCTCATCGCCTCTGAGGTGCTTGGCATCGATGAGGACGGCCCGGCCGACATAGCCCGGGCGGTCGACTTCGCCAAGTCGATTGACGCAAGCAAGCTGCAGCCCGCAATTCTCACGCCGTTCCCGGGCACGCCGGTCTACAAAAAGCTGGTTGAGGAAGGGCGGATGGTCTTCACCGGCGAACGTGATTGGGAACAGTTCGACATGATGAATGCCACATTCCAACCACGCCACATGAGCCCTTGGGACCTAGAGATGGAGTTCTTTCGAGCCGCCAACTCCTTCTACAGCCGCTCTGAAGGCTTACGGCAGGGCAGGCTCTTCGGAGCAGTCTTCGGGGCAAAGCGCTACGCGCTTGGCATCTGCTCGCGCTTCGGGCGTGGCGCCGTCTGGTTAGCGGGCACCTTCGCAAAGGGCAGCTCCTACTACCGTCTCAAGCACACTCCTTGGAAATACGCTGACACAGAAAAGTGCGCCCCAGCTTTGCCGCTAGCACCTTGCCCAGGCGCAAAGGACGGAGCGGGCATTTGGGAGGAGAAAAGGGCTATCGTGGAGTCAGCCGTTGCCTTTTGCTTGATCGTGCTAAGCATAGTCTCGAAAGTGAGAGGCAAACAGCATAGGACACATAAAGTTGCTCTGTAAGCAAGGGAGGGTCTTGTGGGGCATTCAATTTTCGACAGATACCACCCCACGGTGCCGCTTGTCTATTTCTTATGCGTTCTGAGCCTCTCTATGATTTTCTTCGAGCCTGTCAGCATATGTTTGGCCCTTGCTGCAGGGCTAGCGCTCAGCGGGCGCTTGCGCGGAGCGTGGCAGACGCTTCGCGACCTTCGCTGGCAGCTTCCCTTTGCTGCCCTGATTTGCCTTATCAACCCCCTCTTTTCGGCGGAGGGATCCACCGTGTTGCTTTCGCTTGGCCCTTCAAAGGTATATGCCGAAAGCCTTGCATATGGCTTTAGCATGGGCGCACTGTTTGTCGCGGTCTATGTCTGGTCTGCCAACATGGGCAAGGCAATCACAACCTCCAAAGTGCAAGCATGCCTCGGTCGCATAGCCCCTACGCTTGCCCTCATACTCTCCATGACCCTACGCTTGATACCTGAGATCGTGCGGCGGGGCCATGAGATCGATGCCCTTCAGAAGGCGAACACTGCAATCCGTAAAGCTTCTTCAAATAGAAGCTCTGACAAGACGATCTCACGTACGCGCCTTCTGAGCGTCTTGGTCGGCTGGAGCCTGGAGCTTTCTTTCGGCTCGGCTGACTCCATGCGCGCACGAGGATGGAACTGCGGAGCAAAGAGAACGAGCTACCAGCAAAGGCGCTTCCGCGCACAGGACGGCCAGACGCTTGGTGGCATAATCGTCCTTGCTGTCCTTGACGCTCTTGCGCTCGCGTACGTATGCAGCTCCTTTCATTTCTATCCGACAATGACAAGCCTGTCCCCTTGGTGGTACTATCTGCCTCATGCAGCCCTTCTCGGCCTGCCGCTCATCGGACAGGCTTCCGAGGACATCACCTGGTCCTTGGCCCAATCACACATGCCGGAGGCAAGAGCATGAGCGAGGGCGCTCCCCTGCCGCTTTGCGGCTCCCAACAGACGACCATGAAATCCCAGGACTTGCCAGGGCCTACGCAAGGCCAAGGCGACTACGAAGAGGCAGGCGAACGCTCCCAGAGCAGCATCGCCGGAGAGCTCGCAATAGATCTGAAGGACCTCTCTTTTTCCTATCCAGAGGGCCAGCCCGTACTGCATGCGCTCAGCTGGCAGGTTCCCGCTGGGTCTTTTTCTGTTCTTTGCGGGCCCACCGGCTCAGGAAAGTCGACGCTGCTACGCCTGCTAAAGCCAGAACTGACACCAGCGGGCAGCGTAAGCGGGCACATGGTCGTTTTGGGACGCAAACCCAACCAGTGGCACCAGATCGATTCCGCCGCTGAGATAGGCTATGTAGCGCAAAGCCCTGAGTCTCAAGTCGTCTGTGACACGGTGTGGCACGAGCTCTCCTTTGGCCTGGAGAGCCTCGGCGTGAGCGAACAGGGCATGCGCCGCCGTGTCGCTGGAGTCGCCCAGTTCCTTGGCCTGGAGAGCCTCGTCGACCGAAAGTGCTCCGAGCTATCAGGAGGAGAGCTGCAGGAGGTCGCCTTTGCAAGCGTCCTCGCCCTTCAGCCTCGCCTTTTGCTCCTTGATGAGCCTACGAGCCAGCTTGACCCGCCCGCAACAAAAAATTTCCTGCACCTGCTCTTCCGTGTGAACCACGAGCTGGGCATCACCGTCGTCATATGCACGCACGAGCCTGAAGCCTGTCTTGACTACGCCACGAGCTGCTTCAGCCTCACAGAGGGGCGCATCTCCCCTGTCAACATCGAGGCACTGCGCCAAAGGTCAAAATGCAAGGCCAAGACTTACGGAAGGGGCGCCCCACTAGACGCAAGGGTAGAGGTTTCCTTTCATGATGTTTGGTTTCGCTATGCCAAAACGGCCCCAGACGTGCTGCGCGGAGCAGATATCGACATAGTCCATAGCTCGATACACGCTCTCGTGGGCGGAAGCGGCTCAGGGAAAACAACGGCGCTGCAGATCATGGCGGGGGTATATCAACCGCAGCGCGGCAGCGCGCACAATAGCCTGCTGTCAAACCAAATACTGCTTCCACAAGATCCAAAGGCGCTCTTCGTCTGCGACACCGTTGAAGAAGAGCTGCGTGAATGGCAAAAAGCGTCAGGCTATTCGGACGGGCGCATACGCGAGGTCGCCCGCCATGCCAACCTTGACAAGCTGCTCCAGCTCAATCCCTATGACCTCTCTGGTGGTCAGCAACAGGCCCTCGCTTTCTCGAAGCTCATCCTTTGCGACCCACAGCTGCTTTTGCTTGATGAGCCGACCAAGGGCCTTGATCCCTCTTCTCGCCTTGCATTGGCCCACGACCTTGCTCGCCTGGCCGACAAGGGAAGCACCATCGTTGTCGCGACGCATGATCTCCCTTTCGTCTCACGAGTTGCCGACCATGTCTCCCTGCTGTTTGACGGAAAGGTCGCCTGCACCCAAACAACAGCAGACTTCTTTCGTGACAACTTGTTTTTCCAGCCCCTCTATGACGGCTTTGCAGCTCTTTGGGACGAGGGCGACGCATGAGACACACGATGCAGGGCATTCTGTCCCATCTCGAGGCACCGATGCTCGCCCTTGTGCCGGCGGTACTGCTTGCTTGTGCCATTTGGCAACCGGATCAGGCTGCGTGGCTGACGGTGTTTGTAGCCGTCGCCGCTATCGCCATCTTTCTTACAGGCTATGAAAAATCCCAGCCCGGGCTACGGCAGATTATGCCTGCGGTCGTTCTCGGCGCGTTCGCTGCGGCAGGTCGCATTCTGTTTGTGCTGATACCTGACTTCAAGCCGGTGGCGGCAATAGCAATTATGGCAGGAGCCATCTTCGGGCAGCATTGCGGATTCATGGTAGGGGCGCTGGCGGCCCTCACGTCCAACGCCTTCTTCGGACAAGGCGCGTGGACACCTTGGCAGATGTACGCGTGGGGTCTCGTTGGCTACCTTGGGGGGGTCTTGGGAAGACGGGGCATGCTCAAGAAGCGTTTGGCGCGAGACGCCTTCGGCTTTGCCTCATGCCTGCTGTACGGGGCGATACTCGACACGTGGAACCTTGTGAGCTTTGTGCGTCCCATAACCTGGCAGACGCTGTTGATCAACTACCTCTGGGGCCTGCCGCACACTCTTGTGCAAGGCTTTGCGACTCTTGTGTTTTTAAGGCTGATCTGGGCTCCCTGGAATCGCAAGCTCCTTCGCATCCGCACAAAGTACAACCTGATGCGCTGAGCGCGCCGCACACCCTTTGGCTGCCAGACATGCTGATCGACAGCCAAATGAGGATACTGTCATGAGGGGCAAGGCGCCTCGCAGCTGCCAACCTAGTCGACTAACATGACTTAGGTCAGCAATTTACAGAGGCGAGGGTCACATGGTAGACGCGGCAATATTTGACATGGACGGCTTGATGTTCGACACGCAGCACATCTATGACGAGATGTGGGGCAGCGCTTGCAAGAAACTCGGCATCCCCCTTGTTCCGGGGTTGGTCGAGGACACCCGCGGCACCATTGGCAAAAATATGTATGCAGTCATTCGCCGCTACTACGGCAGCGCGGTCGACCCATCTAAGCTCTGGGACGAAAACAAGCGTCTCACCTATGCCTCACTCGAAAAGAGCGTGCCGAAGCAACCAGGCCTAGACGACCTGCTCACATGGCTGGGATGCCACCATGTGCCGATGGCTGTCGCCTCCTCAAGCGAGCGGGACATCGTCCGCCACAACATCTGCACAGCAGGCGTGGAGCGCTTCTTTTCCGACGTAGTCACCGGTGACATGGTAAAAAGGTCAAAGCCGGACCCTGACATCTTTCTTCTCGCCGCTCAACGCCTTGGCACAGACCCGTCTCGCACGCTTGTGCTCGAGGACAGCCCCAACGGCGTCCGAGCAGGCCATGCTGGCGGCTTCATCACGGTTATGGTGCCAAACGTGGCTCGTCCCACGACTGAGCTGCTCAAGCTCGCCGATGGCTGCTGCAGGAGCCTCTTTGAGGTCCGCGACCTGCTTGAGGAAGGCCAAATCTAGGAGCTCCTGCCAAGCTGCTAGGCTCTGTCAGGCCACACCATTGGCACACGCGCCTTAGCATGCCTTTGACGTCGAGCACTCCGTAGGCAAAGCCTTTTCGTATGAGCTCGGGCGGCACATATTCGTCGTACTTGTTGAAGATGGGAACTTCTCCGGGATACAGGAGCTCTATCGGGTCTAGGGGACGTTGCGCCTGTTCTCTGAGCACATCCACGAACTTCTGCGCGTCCCCGTCCATACGAAACTGAAGGAAGTAGGGGCGTGAGGAGTCTAAACCCCTGAGGTTTAGGGCAGCAGCGCATCGCAGCTTGAGGAAGCGCTCGAGGGCAAGGAAGGCATAGCTGCCGAGCCATGGGAACAAGGCCCATGAATCGCCACCGATATTGATGAGGGGAGCCTGCAACATGCCTGAAGTTCGGGCAACCCCTCGAGCCTGGGCAAGGCGCGCCTGGGCGTTGTCCATAAGATATGGGTACACCTCATCTTCAGCAAGCACCTTTGCCATGCGCTCGAGAATGTGCGTGTGTATATCCCCGGGACACTCCCCGAAATAGGCGGGAACGCGGCCCTTCACCTGCGTGCAGTAGACAACGTGGCGCTTGTAGTCAATTTCCTCGACAAGCCATGTAGCTCCCGCTATCGCGATCTTGTCCCCCACAGGAGGAGGCATCACTGTGGTGCCGAGCTCCTGGCTGTCACTCCTTACGGTGTATTCCTCGCTCTCGACAAAGACACCGTAGAAGCGGTAGTTGTTCACGACGCGCTCCCCTGCGAGCCCCACGATCAAGCCGCCTTCATCGGTTCTCTGTATCTGCTCAGTCTCTATAAGGTGCAAAAGGAGCACGCGGAAGTCATCGGCAGATACTTCACGAAAGGGGCTGAGCGTAAGCACGCGCGTGGCAAGCTGCGCGGGCGTCATTTCCCCCTCCGAGGCAAGGATCGCCAAGGTCTGGTGAAAAAGCAAGCTATAGGGCAAGCGGCCAAGACGTGGGGGCTCTACCCATCGTTCCTCAAGATACAGCTGGATAAGCGCAATGCCCTGCAGCAGCTTCCAAGGAATGGTCTCTCCTATGCTCGCTCGTGGCTCTGGCTGCTCTTCGCGCATGACAAACCACATCTCGGGCGGATCGCCACGCCTGCCGGTGCGCCCCAAGCGTTGCAAGAAGCTCGAAACTGTGAAGGGAGCGTCGATTTGAAAGGCCCGTTCAAGGCGCCCTATGTCAATGCCAAGCTCAAGCGTCGACGTCGTAACCGTGGTAAGCGCCCGATTCTCATCTTTCATGGCATCTTCCGCAGACTCACGCAAAGCCGCCGACAGGTTCCCGTGATGAATCAGGAAACGATCATCTTCGCCCTTCGCCTCGCAATATGAGCGCAAGGTGCTGGTCAGCGCCTCAGCTTCCTCACGCGAGTTGGCAAAGACCAGGCATTTGCGGCCACGCGTGTGCTCAAAGATATAGCCAACGCCTGGATCAGCCAGCGGCGGGGCCACATCAGAGGGAGCCTCATACAGGCGCCCATCCCCTTCACAGCCTGTGTCCCCAACGTCAAGGGACGTTGGCGCAACGACATCTTGCGCGTCCGCGTCTGGGGAAGGCGCGTCTGGCCTCACATGCTCCCCTGCCGACGCAGCTTGAGGCCCACTGACATAAAAATGCTCCATCGAGAGGCGCCAGCGCTGCCCGTGATCTTCGATGCGAGGGATCACCGTTGTGCGACCAGTCCCCAATGAGAGAAGCTCCCCCATGCGCTCAGGGTCACCCACCGTAGCCGAAAGGCCGACCCTGCGCGGGTTGACCCCAGCCAGCCGTGACAAGCGCTCGATCACACACAGCGTCTGCCCACCGCGGTCTGCGCGCATCAGGGAATGCACCTCGTCTATCACAATGAAGCGCAGGTCGCCAAACAGGCGCGGAATCGCAGCATGCCGATGCAGGAGCAGTGCCTCCAAGGACTCCGGCGTAATCTGCAAGATACCGGAGGGATGCTTCACGAGCTTTGCCTTCTGGGAGGCGGCAACGTCACCATGCCAGCGCCAGACAGGGATGCCGCCTTCCGCGCAAAGCTCTGTAAGGCGCGCAAATTGGTCATTGATCAAGGCCTTGAGCGGTCCTACGTAAAGTGCCCCGACAGAGCTGGGCGGATCCTCTGACAGGAGCGTCAGGATCGGAAAAAAGGCCGCCTCAGTCTTGCCCGATGCCGTCGTAGAGGTGAGCAAGAGGTTGTCATCCGAATTGAAGAGCGCGTCAGCAGCCGCGAGCTGGACGCCACGCAGCACATGCCAGTCGTTGCGATAGATGAAGTCCTGCACGAATGGCGCGTATCTATCGAAAGCATCCATGTATCTTGGCACCTCCGCTCCCCGTGGGATCCCATGATGAGCGCATCATAAAGCCCCCGCTCATAAGCCTCGTTTGGTCGCTTCAAAGCGTGAACTCTGCAAATTCGCGCCCAGATCCCTGCCCAGGCTTACTGCCATGCTGCCCAGACCCATCGCCATGCTGAGAGGAGGCATCTCGGGCTTCTTGCTTCTGCAGGAGCTCTCCGGCATCAAGTTGGGGATGCTGGTACAAGATGTCCAGCACCTCAATAAGGTCACGCGTGACCTCGCGCGGCGTAATGCGCGAGTCGGATCCGACTCGCTGGTACTCCTTTTCGATGAATGTTACGAGGTCGTCTTCGGAAAGGCGAGGCGCGTAGCCGTAAAGCTGGGAATGTATGTCCTGCAGCTTTTCGGAGAGCACCAGCATCTCCTCATAGGTGAGCGGCTGCAGGTGGATAACGGGAGCCATCATGTCCTTGTAGCGCTCGCTGCTGAAATGCCCCTCGGTAAGTCGAGAGCGCAGGGCTTCATAGGAGTAGACGCCTCGACGACGATCCTCGATAGACTGGGGCGTACCGCACATTATGATGCCAAGGTAGCGCGCTTTGCCCTGCAGGGTATCGTTATACATGGTGAGGATCTTCTCGTAATTGTATTGGCGGGTGATGGCGTTGGGAACCTTATAGATGTTTACCAACTCATCCACGAGCATAAGCAACCCCGCGTAGCCCGCTTGCTTTAAAAAGTAGGCGAACAGCTTGACATACTCATACCAGTTGTCATCACTGACCATCATGGTGATGCCAAGCTCACGACGTACTTCTGTCTTGGTCGCATACTCTCCGCGAAACCACTTGACTACGCGGCCTTTCAATTCGTCATCACCGTCGATGTAAGAGCGATAGTACAGCTGGAGCACATGTGCGAAGTCAAACCCGTGCACCATCTCCCCCATCGATGAGATCACGTCCTGAATATGCGCCTCAACGCCTGCCACGAAACGAGGATCAGAAGGATCCAAGCCAGCCTTGGATGCAACCTGGGACTGCGCGTTTGATATCCAACGATCCAATATGAGCGTGAGGGCGCCCCCTTCAGGCCTCGTCTTGGTGGCCATGTTGCGGACAAGCTCCTTGTAGGTGGCAAGGCCTTGTCCATGCGTGCCCTGCAGACGGCGCTCAGGCGAAAGGTCGGCATCCATCACAACGAAGCCGAGGTCCATCGCGTAGTTGCGGATAGTCTGGAGCAGAAAGCTCTTCCCTGAGCCGTAGCGCCCGACAATGAAGCGAAATGAGGCCCCACCTTCTCGTATGATGTCCACATCGTGGAGCAGGGCCTCTATTTCATGCTCGCGGCCAACGGTTATGTAGGGCAGCCCGATGCGTGGCACCACGCCACCCTTAAGTGAATTCATAATGACCGCCGCCACGCGCTTGGGTACTCTCCTCTTTTCGCTCATATGCTCATCATGTCCTTGAGATCCTGTTCGTAGTCTGCAATTACGCGTGGTCGATCCTGCTGCACGTCGATGACCACGTCACCAAACGTGTCATAGAGCTTCTCATTGATGCTCTCAATGAGAAGGGAGACCATGATATGGCGCTTTCGCTCAAGCTCCTTTAGGGAACCGTCTTCGAGCAAGGTACAGAGAACATCGCGCTCTTCTGACGTAAGAAGAGGAGGCACTTGCCCTACGCTCTCACTCTTCTGAACTTCCAAGACAGAAGGCTCATCTACTGTCGCCTTAGCTAAGGCAGGAGACACAGAGAGGCCGCCCTCGCCTTCCTCCTCGTCACTTTCTTGCGCAACGATGAGGTGTTTGCAGGTCAAGGCAGCGTTGGCGCGAATTTCTCTGAGCTTCGAGCGATCTATGCGCACGACGCGGCCTTTTGCTTCCCTCCGCTCATCAAGAAGGAGTTCCGTGTGGCGCACAACCAAGGCATTGACATACTTTGTGGTGATCGGCGCCCTCAAAGGTCGCTTGAAATCATAGATTGTACGCATTGTGGCATCTATCGTCTTCATGAGCGCGCCCAGCTTGCGATTAGGATGAAGATTGCCTACATAGCGCTTCCGTGACCAGCGGCCGCAGCGGCAGTGGAAGTGGTCTATGGGGTCAACCTCAAAGTCCGCATGATCAGGGTGCAAAGGGTCCGCAAAGACAGCGTTGCCAAACATCTGGTAGTCCTGCTCGACGCTTACGCCAAAATAACTTTGCAGCAAGCTATGCTTAAGATGGCGATCATGGTGGTCAGCGATGGCTCTGTATGTCTCAACCGCAACCTGCTTGAAGTCGCTTGGGTATGCCTTATAAAAGGATGACTCCTCAATACGATACGAGGAAAGGCACATCAGGGCATCAAAGAGCTCTTCGGAAGGGCGCGTCTTACATTGAGACAAAACAAGAAGCGCCGCATCCTGTTCACGATGGGCAAGAACTTGGAGAAGATGCGGGTCGAGGCCATAATATACTACGAGATCGTCAGACCAGCGATCAAGGTTGGCCGCCATGCGGTCCGATCCTGGCCCATAGGCACGACGCAGTCTCCGCAGCTCCTGCCAAGCGGAAGTCGCGTCTGGCACGCCAACAAGGTGGATGAGTTCATAGGCATATAGGTAGACAAACGAATCGCTGGCACTAGGCTCCTTTTCGTGACGCCACCTACGCCTCCAGTCGAAGTAGCCTCGGAGCTGATCGTTGCTCATGGCCTCATACGTCGGAAAATAGCGTGAGAAGTTTCCGCTGAAATCATAGCTTTCCTCGAAGTCAGCAAGAAAACGCGCCTGCCGAAGAAACGTCCACGCCTCGCCATGGCACAGGGCCTCAGAGTCACGCGCAAGGTCGCGAGCATGCGCGATGGGCCCTGGCGTATAGGATCGAAGATGGCTCCCTGTGAAGATGATGGGCTGATCTGCATAGCTCTTTGCACTGAATGCGGCAGTGCCATGCAAACGCTCATCAAGGGCCGAGCGCAAAGTCTCCACGTCAAGGCGGGTGTCAGACGCCACTTCCGGCCTAAGCGCAGACCTATGGCCCACCCCTCTTCCGAAAACCCTCTCTTGCATCAATGCCTCTCTGCTATAGGTACAATCTGCCACGTGTGCATCAAGTATAATGCTTATACCGAACCTTTGTACGGTTTCTGCCCAACAGAGGCCATGACAAAGGCACACTTCCATCAGAGAAACGGACGACGCATACCTATAAGTAGCGCGCTTGCAAACATTTGAGCGGCACTATGACTTCGCAGATCAACCTCTTTACGTTATAAACTACGATAGGAGTTACTCTGCATTTATGGCAAATGTGATGCCAAATGATCAGTAAACGCTGTACCATTCAGACACAGATCGTAGAGGAACAGCGGAGCCGTCCGCAAACAAGGATATCGGGGGACACCATGCCTGAGGCAATACGCAAGATCAATGTTATCGGCCATCTCCATCCTGACACTGATAGCATTTGTTCGGCTATTTCCTACGCCTACCTCAAAAACCAGATAGATGAGCCGATTTACGAGGCCCGCCGAGCTGGCATGATCAATCGTGAGACCGCCTTCGTGCTCAATCACTTCGGCTTCAAGGAACCGGAGCTCATTACGACCGTAACGCCGCAGATCAAAGACATACAGATACAGCACTCGCCGGCCATAGACGGGGAGATGAGCCTATTCGCCGCCTGGAATCTGATGCAGAAGACGAAGATCGACACCTTATGCATCACCGACGATGCGAAGAACCTTCAAGGCATCATCGCAGTGAAGGACATCGCCAACGCCAACATGGACATCTTCGACAATGACTCGCTGGCAGCTGCCCACACGAAGTACGCCAACGTTGTCAGCACGCTGAATGGCAAGCTCATTCTCGGCGATGCGGATGCCCGCATAGAAAAGGGAAGCGTCTCGGTAGGCACAACACCTGAGCTCATGGAGGAGTCGGTTCACGAAGGTGACATCGTCCTTGTCACAAACCGCTTTGAGACCCAGATGTTTGCCGTGGAAATCCATGTCAGCTGCATAGTGGTCTGCGCGGGGGCGCACATATCTGAAGTGGTGAAGAAGGCTGCAGCTGAGCGTGGCATCACGGTCATTTCAACGCCTTATGAGACCTATGCCGCAGCACGTCTGATCTCCATGTCCTTGCCAGTGCGCTCTCGCATGCTTACCGATGGGATACTGCGCTTTTCAGTTGACACCTCCGTCGATGAGGCACGAAAGGTCATCACTCAGTCACGCCATCGCTTCTTCCCCGTGCTCGACGAAAACGGGCACTACGTCGGCGTGGTCTCTGTTCCCAATCTCTTGGATATCAAGCGCAAGCACGTCATTCTTGTTGATCACAACGAGCGCGCACAGGCGGTCAACGGTCTTGAAGAGGCTGTCATCACCGAGATTATCGATCACCACCGCATCGGCACGATCGAGACGTCCCAGCCCGCCTATTTCCGCAACGAGCCTGTAGGCTGCACATGCACGATTCTCTACAGCATCTACCAAGAGCACGGCGTCGAGATACCGAAAAATATCGCAGGGCTCATGATGTCGGCCATCTTGTCCGACACGCTCATGTTCCGCTCTCCCACCTGCACGGAAAAAGACAGGCATGCGGGGAGGGCCTTGGCCAAGATTTGCGGTGAGGACATTGAGTCTTATGCTGACGCTATGTTCGACGCAGGAGCGGATGTCTCTGGACGCACGGCAGAAGAAATTTTTAACTCCGACTTCAAGGTCTTCAGCCGAGGCCAAGCGAAATTCGGCGTCGGACAAGGCGTCTTCATGACAGACAACAGCCGCAAAGCTGCCGAGGCCCTTGTCGGGCCTTATCTAAAGGAGGCGTGTGCAGATCAGGAGCTTCCCATCATCTTCTATATGTTCACTGACGCAAAGAGTCAAGCGACTGAGCTGCTTTATCACGGCCGGGGTGCCGAAGACATCATAAGGCGTGCCTTTGGGGTAGAGCCGAAAAACGGCGTAGCGCTCCTTCCGGGCATCGTCAGCCGCAAAAAGCAGATGATTCCCCCCATCATGGCTGCCTATCAAAACCTTGAGGAATCCGAATAGACGTCACGAAGCATGCATGCGCTACATTTGCGACTTCCAAAACACTTTGTCCTAGAAGAGCGCTTGGAGCATTATGCGAGAGCTATAGAGCCCACCCCTCGCAGCTGGCGTGGCTGCTGGGCTGAGGCATGCTACCCATTGGGCGCCGGGCCAAGAAGCGCTCCCGGCCGGTTCAAACGCGTGCATGTTGACCTCGGCTGCGGGAAGGGCTCCTTTCTCGTCGAGGCGGCCCAACATGCTCCGGACGTCCTTTTTGTCGGCATTGACAACGAGCCCATTTGCATTGCCTATGCGGCCCAGGCAATTTGCGAAGCCCCTATAAGCAATGCTGTCGTCGTCCCTGGCTCAGCAAACCATATAAAAGCATATTTCGACCATGAGGTCAGCAGCATCTATCTTAACTTTCCGACGCCTCTGCCAAAGGCGCGCGACGCCGCAGACAGACTCACGTACTACAATCGCCTCCTCGACTATCACGAGGCGCTGCGCGAGCAGGGCAGGATTGTTTTCAAAACAGACAGCTTACCTCTGTGGCACTGGTCCTTAGACCAGTTCAGGCAGCCTAATTGTCCTTTCGATATCCTCTGGGCCAGCAAAGACACTCGACATGAGCATCCGGGCGATCCTGAAACCGGCTACGAGCGCAAGCTCACAGCAAAGGGGGCATGCGTCTACGGCATTTGCGCCCAGGCCAAGCCATATTCAGCACTCTCTCACATGCCTCAACCGTACGCGCACCCAAAATATGAGCTCAACTGTCATCGAAGCCTCGTCGACTATCTACCTGACGACCTGAGCTCCCTGGGCTACATACCCCACGGCATGGAGGCAACTGTCACCAACCTCGCAAACTATCGTGCCAAAAACCGAGAGAGCCCCCATGCATAGCGCCTGCGCCCATGCCATCAGCACAGGCGCTTGTGACCGCTCGCCTATCTTATAAGATTATGCCTAAGGGTCGCCTCTCTTGCCTTTCTACAATAAGCTTAGCCGTACATAGCGGCTAGCTCACGAAGAGGAGCGCATCATGTGCAAGACGATCATGCTCGTCCGGCATGGAAAAGCCAAAAAAATTCAAGAGGGCCAAGCTGACACCGACCGACCTCTGACACAGGCAGGCAGGTATTCACTGCAGGCCACAGTTCCAAAGGCCTTCAAAAGCCTCAGAAAAAAGATGTCCGCGGAAGGCGCAAGCGTGGCAATTTGGACAAGCCCAGCCATGCGCAGCTGCCAGACCGCAGACATCATTCGCCTCTCGCTTGGCTTGGATGGTTTTGAGCGCCGTGACTCGCTTGCCGCCTCAGATCTTACAACCCCACTTGAAGAGGCTCTGACGGATCACCATGATATCATCATCCTCATAGGACATGCTCCCGCCATTAACAAGGCTGCTGCTATGCTCTGTGGGGTTCCGCTGCCGTTTGAGGCGGGAGCCATAGCTTCGTTCTCGATATCTCAACAGCCTCCGACTTGTCAAATGCCGCCCAAACCCAAGACGCTCCGCTGGTTCATCCAAGGACCTGACGTCTCTTGCTGGGAGGTTGTCTGCTCAGCCGAGGATCTCATAAAAGCCCAGGCAAATCTCGTACAGGCGTGCTTTCGAGGATTCTTTGAGACTCCCACGAGCAGCAGGGCACTCCACGAGCTGCGTGTCTCTATGAGAAAGCTCCGGTCATACATGGCCTTTCTTTCACCATATCTTAAGAAGAAGCCGGCGCATGCCGTTCAACGGTCGCTTCATGACCTTTTCTTGTTGACAACTCAGCTTCGTGAGCTTGACGTATTTGCTGAATGCGTCCATACGCTCACCCCGGAGGCCCGTGAGCTGCCAGCTGTCTGTAGTGACAGGCGTGATGCGGAGTGCGAGCATGTCATTGCAGCATTCACTGCATATGCTGCACGCCATAATGAGAAGAAGCTTTATAGAGCTCTACATCATCTCCCATGGAAGGGCTCCGTTTTAAAGGAGGGCATTAGTCAAGAAGCACTGAAGCTACGCTATCAGGGTATGTACGCGAGCTATAAGAACAAGCTTGCTTCGCTTGACTATGAGATCTTCGCTGAGGTGCATCACACAAGAAAGCGCGCGAAGTCGCTGCGCTATCTCTCAGGCGTCCTGCCGAGCGGTACGAGCGAAAACACAAAGAACATAGAGCAGCTAACTTGCGCCACGCAGGATCTGCTTGGCGATCTTTGCGATGCCCGATCTAACCTTGGCATGGCCGATAAGCTCTTCCAGGAAGACCTCTCGGCTCAGGCTAAAGAAGAATTAGGCCATCTGCACGAAGTACTGGAGGCTAATTCCCACAAGCTCCTTAACCAATTGAAGACACAGGACGAGCAATAGCGGCTCTTTTTACAATGGAGCTAAGAGTAGGCTTTCGTTTATACTTTTTTACGAAAGAATACAAGGCTCGAATGGAAGTATTATGGGAAAACGGGATGCGGCAATACTGGATATTCTTAACGTTGAGAGGAAAGTCGAAGTCAGAAGCCTTGCCGCCCGCCTTGGAGTCTCGACGGTAACAATGCGCAAGGACTTGGACGCCCTAGCCGCCCAAGGAATCGTCGAGAGAGAGCATGGCTTTGCCTTGCTTGGCAACCCTGACAACGTCAAGGGCCGCCTTGCACGGCATTACGAGAAAAAGCTCGCAATCGCGAGAAGCGCCGCCCAGCTCGTCCATGACGGAGACACCGTACTCATCGAGAACGGCAGCTGCTGTGCCTTGCTTGCGCTCACCCTCGCAGAGACTCGGCGCAACATCACCATGGTCACCAACAGCACGTTCATAGCAAACTACCTACCTAAGTCATCAAAGGCGAACATCGTTTTGCTCGGAGGCATCTATCAGGCATCCTCGCAAGTCACCGTAGGAGCGATGGTCAAAGCGTGCGTGAAGGACTTCTTTGTGCCTCTGATGTTCATCGGCGCCGACGGCTGGATCAGTGGCAAGAGCTTCACCAACGCCGACCACCTGCGGGCTGAAGCTGTACGCGATATGGCACGACAAGCAGAGCAAGTGGTCGTCCTCACAGAAAGCGAAAAATTCTTTGTGCGAGGCGTCGTTCCCCTGCACGTGGAGGACAAGATCTCCGTTGTCGTAACTGACGACGGAATACCTCAGAAGGCTCACTCTCAGCTCAAGGGCAGCGGCGCAAAGATTGTCTTCGCACAAGGCGAGGCTAGCTGAGGCAAAGGCTCGCCAATCGCCGCATCCGCGCTAAAAGTATGCGTCTAACTTGTGCTCGATGAATATGCGCTGAAAGTCGGACAGATCCTCTGCATGCAAGGAGCGCATTCCCGCAAGCTCGTAGTCATAACCGAGCTCCTCGTATTTTGCCTCTCCATATTGATGGAAGGGAAGGATCTGGACGCGCGTTGCACCTACGTCTTTCAAATAGCCGCAAAATGCTTCGGCATCCTCACGCGAGTCATTAAAGCCCGGAATGACGGGCAGCCGCAGCGTGACATCCTTGCCCGAGGAAATGGCCCAGGAGGTATTAGCTTTGATAAGCTCATTGCTCACGCCGGTCGCTGCGCGGTGGTAGCTGGAATTGGCCTGCTTCATGTCAATGAACATATGGTCAAGGCAGGAGGCAACGCGTCTGAAGACTTGGGGGTCAGCATAGGCGGTCGTCTCGATGCAGCTGTCGATACCCTGAGCAGAAGCGGCACCAAGCAAAGCGCAGCAGAACTCTGGCCATAGGAGGGGCTCCCCGCCTGAAAGCGTAAGCCCGCCTCCTGACTCCTCGTAAAACACCTTGTCCTGCGCCACGAACTGCAGCACGTCATCGACGCTGCGCCAGACGCCCCTGCAGCTGAGGGCCTCTTTCGGGCATTCTATGACACAGCGCCCACAGGCGTTGCAGCGGCCTTCGTCGATGCGGATTCGCTCTTTTCCAGAAGTCTCAATGAAGGAAATTGCCGAGCGCGGGCACAGTTCTTCGCAGTGGTGGCAGTGAATGCAACTGCGGGGGTCCCATTGTATCTGAGGCTTCCTGAGCTGGCTCTCCGGATTGGAGCACCAACGGCAACGCAGGGGGCAGCCCTTAAAAAAGACGACCGTACGAATGCCCGGGCCATCATTGAGCGAGAATTTCTGCATGTTAAAAATCAGGGCCTTCAGCTTGCTAGGAGAGCTTCCATCCTCCCTCCCCTGCAGCCTCTCGGGATCGTCCGGGTTGAATGCGCTTTGCGCTGCCACCTCACCGCTGCAGGTTTTTGTGGCATTGCGCCCTAAGCTGAAAAGGCTGCCGTAGGAAGGCAGGCCTTCAGCCGCTAGACGTCTCGCATTGCTGGTCGGCATCTTGTATGCGCTTTCCACGCTCGGCATATATTTCCTTTCAAAATATAATTGACTTTCGTTCGTAACTATTATATCCTTTTTTCATCATAGGTTACAGGATTCTTAGCTGCGTTTTTTCGCAGGAGGAAAGGACCTTGAAATGGCAAACGGCCAAGCCAATGAGCATTTTGGAAGCCCTACTGCACGGATGGAGGCGTTTCGCAACAAGCTTCTCAACGCAAAGCCTTACGTCGACGTCGAGCGAGCGGTCATTGCCACACGCGTGTACCATGACTACGCTGATCAGCCACTCACGCTCAAGCGCGCGATCATGCTGCGCGAGGTGCTGGCCCATATGTCCATCTTCATCGAGCCAGAGACGCTCATCGTCGGAAATCAAGCCACGGCCAATCGCAATGCTCCGATCTACCCCGAATATGCCATGGGATGGGTCATTGATGAGCTTGACGAGTTTGACAAGCGCCCCGGCGACCGCTTCTACATCACAGAGGAAAACAAGCAGAAGCTTCGCGACATTGCCCCCTTCTGGGAGCACAGTACGCTGTTTGACCGGGGCTACGCTGCCTTCCCGCCACATGCCAGGCTCTATTACGACCTTGGCATCATAAAAAGCGAGGGCAATATCACCTCTGGCGACGGCCACTGCGCCGTCAATTACGGACCTATGCTCAAGCGCGGCTTGGTGGACTACAAGCGGCGCGCGGAGCAGAAGCTTGCCGGCCTTGATCTCACTGACTACCGTAACATTCACAAATCGTACTTTTACCGGGCGATCGTAATCGTCGCAGACGCTGTTCACGACTTTGCTATGCGCTTTTCTGACCTCGCCCTAAGCCAAGCTAAAATTTGCGCTGAGACCAGCCGTCGCAGAGAGCTCGAGCAGATCGCTGAAACCTGCAGGCAAGTGCCTTACAAGCCTGCGCGAAACTTCCGCGAGGCAGTGCAGTCTCTGTGGTTTGTTCACCTCATCTTGCAGATAGAGTCCAACGGCCACTCACTGAGCTACGGCCGCATGGACCAATACCTCGACCCATACTATGAGGCAGACCTCTCTTCCGGTCGCATCACCGAGGCACAGGCTGATGAGCTGCTGTGCAACCTGTGGCTCAAGACCTACACGATCAACAAGATACGCAGCTGGACGCATACTCAGTTCTCAGCGGGAAGTCCCCTTTACCAAAACGTCACCATTGGCGGGCAGCGCCTCGATGCGGATGGGTCACCCCACGACGCGACGAACCCAATGAGCTGGCTCATACTGAAATCTGTGGCGCAATGCCACCTCACCCAGCCCAACCTGACCGTTCGCTACCACAAAAGCCTCCCCGACGACTTCATGTCCGAAGCAATCCAAGTCGTGCGCTGCGGCTTTGGGATGCCCGCCTTCAATGACGACGAAGCCATCATTCCGAGCTTCATCGCAAAGGGCGTCTCCCGCGAAGACGCCTACAACTACTCTGCCATCGGCTGTGTCGAAACAGCTGTGCCAGGCAAATGGGGCTATCGCTGCACGGGCATGAGCTTCCTCAACTTCCCGAAGGCGCTGCTCATCGGTATGAATGGCGGCACCGACCCCGCAAGCGGCACGAAGCTGTTCGACGCTGGCGGACACTTCCGCAACTTCAGCTGCTGGGATGACGTATTGAAGTGCTGGGACAAGACGATACGGCAGATGACTCGCGAGATGGTCACCATCGACGCGACATGCGACATGGTGCTCGAGCAAGAGACTGCCGATGTGCTCTGCTCCGCGCTCACCGACGACTGCATCGAGCGCGGCCTCACCATAAAGGAGGGCGGCGCCCATTATGACTTCATTTCGGATTTGCAGGTAGGCATAGCAAATCTCGCAGACAGCCTCGCGGCTATGAAAAAGGTCGTGTTCGAGGACAAGTCAGTCACGCCGGCCGAGCTCTGGGACGCCCTGCAAGCCAATTGGGCCGGCGAGAAGAACCAACGCATCCGAAAGCTGATGCTGGCCGCACCCAAGTACGGCAATGACGACGACTACGTGGACCAACTCATACGGGACGCCTATGACGTCTACATCGACGAGATGAAGAAATACCACAACACGCGTTGGGGCCGTGGACCCATCGGCGGCACTTACTATGCGGGTACCAGCTCCATCTCCGCCAATGTTCCCCAAGGTGCCGGAACCCTCGCAACGCCTGACGGCCGCTATGCAGGCGACGCGCTGGCCGAGGGTTGCTCGCCTGAGCACGCCATGGACAAATACGGACCGACTGCCGTCTTCAAGAGCGTCTCGAAGCTGCCCACATCAGAGATCACCGGCGGTGTGCTCCTGAACCAGAAAATGACTCCGCAGATATTGGAGAAGCCCGAGAACCAACAAAAGCTCGACCTGCTCATACGCGCCTTCTTTGACCGCCTCCACGGCTATCATGTCCAGTTCAACGTCGTCTCTCGCAAGACTCTCCTCGACGCGCAAAAGCATCCCGAGAAGCATCGTGACCTCATCGTCAGGGTCGCCGGTTATTCGGCTTTCTTCAATGTGCTCAGCAAGCAGACCCAAGACGACATTATCGCCAGGACGGAGCAAACCCTTTAGTTGCTAGGCCTAAAGGCCAACTGCTAGGCTTAAGCTAGATTTCCCTCAGCAGCATGAGAAAGGTCATGAGAAGGATGGAACTTATTCTCGATACAGCAGATGCAGAGACCGTCGCGAAGCTCAGTGACAGCCTCACCATCTCAGGCGTCACCACCAACCCGACGATCATCACGCGCTCTGGCAAGACGCCGGAGGAGGTGGAGCAGCAGATGATGGCGGTGCTGCACCCAGGCCAGAAGTTCTTCATGCAGGTCATCGCCACGGACGCGAAGGGCATGGTCACAGACGCGCATGCGATAAAGGGCCTGCAAGTCGCCAACGGGCCTGAGATGTGCGTGAAGGTTCCCGTTACACTCGAGGGCTACAAGGCGATGAAGGCCCTCGTGGCAGAGGGCATCACTGTGCTCGCGACCGCGATCTACTCTGCGGACCAAGGCTTCATGGCCGCGCTGAACGGTGTCCAATACCTTGCGCCCTATGTCAACCGCATGGACAACTACGGAGACGGCGTGCGCGAGGTCGGCGACCTCCTGCGCATGCTTGCGCAGGCCGGGCTGCCCACCAAGGTCTGCGCGGCAAGCTTCAAGAACGTCCGGCAGGTCCACGAGCTCGTCAAGGACGGCGTGCATGCCGTCACGGTGGCACCGTCTGTCGTCGAGGCGATGATAGGACACGCCGGCACGGCTGTGGCGGTCAAGGAGTTCAGCGACGCGTGGCACGAGGCGTTCGGCCGCGATACGTTCGCTGCGAACTAGGCTTGTGGACGAGGTCTTCCTCATACGACAAAAACAGGGACTCTTGCTGCAACTACGCCTTCTGTATGGCCTGAAGCATGCGAAGGGCTTGGACTGTTGCCGCAACGTCGTGGACTCGCACTACGGTTGCCCCATGCTCGACGGCATACAGAGCGCTTGCAACGGAGCCGGCCACACGCTCGCGGGCACAGCGGACGCCTGTGACCTGTCCCACAAAGCCTTTGCGTGACGTTGCCACCATCAAAGGCCAACCGAGGGAGGCGAGCTCGTCTGTCGCCTTGAGGAGAGCGAGGCTGTGCTCAGCCTTTTTGCCGAAGCCCGGACCAGGGTCGATGCAGATGCGGCTGTGAGAGATGCCCTCGTGCTCGAGAAGGAGTGCTTGCCTTCTCAGATAGCTTGACACTTCGGCAACAACGTTATCATAGCTTGCTGCCTGCTGCATTGACCTTGGGTCTCCTTTCATGTGCATTACAACAAGCCCGGCATCGCAGCTGCAGGCGACATCAACCATGGCTGGGTCACGAAAGCCTGAGACATCGTTTATTGCTGATGCCCCAGCCTCAATACAGGCGGCAGCAACCTGGGCGTGACGCGTATCAATCGAGACACAAACCCCCTTGCGTGCGAGCTCTCTTACGACAGGAAGCGTGCGCCGCAGCTCTTCTCTGCCAGCAACTTCCACGGCACCGGGGCGTGTGGACTCTCCCCCCACGTCAATGATGTCGGCACCCTCTGCAAGCAGCTTGGACGCGAAGGCAATCGCTTCCTCCGGCTCATTGTGCTCCCCACCGTCCGAAAACGAATCAGGTGTGACGTTCAGCACGCCCATGACAACAGGCCGCTCCAAACTGACGTCGAAGCGCCCGCACTGCCATGTTGTCCTCAAGCTTGCTGCGGCTGTACCGAGTTCTTCCCACCCGTTTTTTTCTCCAGCCAACGGCAGGCGCGTAGATCCTGAAGCATCCATATGCCAGCCAGCCTCTCTCGGGCCCGGCCCCGACACTTGTGTCTTGATTTCAGGCGCCTGTCATGCTGCCCGGTACCAGACCATGACACAGCGCATGACCATCTTAGCAAACAGCCCTCGTCTGAGGCTCCGTCTTCGCTACGATGGATAGGGCGTCACTTGAAGCGAAAGAGGACACATGACCAAAGAGCAACTACCGATTTACGAAGACGACCTCGACCCCGACGAAGCTCTTGATGTATTTTTGGACTGGACTTCACGTCAGGGGCTTTCGCTGTGGTCGCACCAACAGGAGGCCCTCCTCGATCTGGCCGCAGGCGACCACGTGATTCTTGGGACACCAACAGGTTCAGGCAAGACGCTTGTCGCGCTTGGCCTGCTCTATTTCTGCCTCTCATCTGGCAAGGTGGCTTACTACACCGCCCCGATCAAGGCGCTCGTCAACGAAAAGTTCTTCTCCCTGGTCGAGCTGCTGGGCAAAGACAACGTTGGCATGCTTACAGGAGACACGCACATCAACGCAAATGCGCCCATTGTCTGCTGCACCGAAGAGATCATCGCCAACATCGCCTTGAGCGAGGGAGAGAAATCCGACGTAGCGGCAGTCGTGATGGATGAGTTCCACTACTTTGCAGATCCGGAGCGTGGCTGGGCCTGGCAGGTCCCTCTGCTCACGCTGCCTCAGACGCAATTTCTTCTCATGAGCGCGACGTTGGGAGACGTGAGCCACATTGCCTCCTCGCTCAAAAAGCAAACTGGCCGCGAGGTCGATTGCGTGCTTGACGCACAGCGTCCTGTGCCCCTGTCATATCGCTATGTGGACACGCCCCTCGAGGCCACCGTAGAGTTGGCCATCAAGCAAGGAGAGGCCCCCCTTTACCTCGTCCACAGCTCGCAGGAGTCAGCGTTGCATACCGCACAAGCTCTCGCAAGCTATGGCGTCACAAGCAAAGAACAGCGCACAGCCATAAAAGACGCTTGCAAAGGGACGCGCTTCACCACGGCCTTCGGCAAGATTCTCAAGCACCTGCTCTCCTGCGGGGTCGGCGTACATCACGCCGGCATGCTGCCGCGCTATCGCCTGCTCGTGGAAAAGCTTGCCCAGCGCGGTCTCCTTCCCGTGATTTGCGGCACCGACACGCTCGGCGTCGGCATCAATGTGCCAATCCACACAGTGCTTTTCACAGCGCTCACCAAATTCGATGGCAGCCGCATGCGTCGCCTGCGCAGCCGTGAATTTCACCAAATTGCAGGCCGCGCTGGCAGAATGGGATATGACACAGAGGGCCTTGTCATCGTTGAGGCCCCAGAGTATGAGATAGACAATGCACGAGCGCTTGCGAAGGCAGGCAACGACCCCAAGGCAAGACGCCGCATCAAGCGCAAGCGCCCTCCTGAGGGCTTTGTCAACTGGAACGAGCAGACGCTTGAGCGCCTCGCAGGCTCATCTCCGGAGAAGCTGCTGCCTCATTTGCGCGTCACCCACGCAATGGTCCTTGCTGAGATCCTGCAGGGGGGCGACGCCGAGGCACGCATACAGAAGTTGATATTTGACTCCGGGCAGACAGATGAACAAAAGGCGAAGCTCCTCATGCGCTCTGACGAGATTTTCGCGACATTGGTCGATGCGGGGGTAGCCATACACAAGGAGCTCCCTAACGGGGAGACAAATTGGTCGGCCACCGTTGACCTTCCTGAAGACTTTGCTCTTGACCAGCCCCTTTCTCCCTTCCTCCTAGCAGCGATAGAGCTTTTGGACTCAGAGAGCGACACATATGCACTCGACGTCATCTCTATGATCGAGGCTACCCTAGAAAATCCTTGGTCGATCCTCCGTGCGCAAGAAAGACGCGCGCGCGATGCCGCTATGGCACAGATGAAGGCCGATGGCATTGACTACGACGAGCGCATGGAGCGCATCGTCGACATCAGCTACCCCAAGCCACTTGAGGGCCTGCTAAATGCCGCCTTTGAGAGCTACTGCGAGAAAGTACCCTGGGCCCGTGACTTCCAGCTGAGGCCAAAGTCGGTGCTGCGCGACATGCTCGAGACGGCAAACGATTTCAAGGGCTACATCTCTGGCTTCGGCATGGCCCGCTCAGAAGGGACGCTGCTGCGCTATCTCTCTGAGGCCTACCACGTGCTCAGCCGCACGATACCTGCGGACAAGTTTGACGAGCGCTTAAAGGAGATCCTTGAGTGGCTCGGCTTCACCGTACGCACCGTTGACTCCAGCCTTGTAGACGAGTGGGCCGCCTCCGGCGAGGATGCCAGCGTAGTTCCCCCCGCGGCAACTGACGTCGTCGTGCCAGACCGACGCGCCGTGACCCTGCTCGTTCGCAATGCCCTCTGGAGGCGCGTGCGCCTGATTGCTGCACACGACATACAGCAGCTAGGAAAGATAGACTACGACTGGGGCTGGGATAAGCGCAGGTGGCGGGATGCTCTCGATGCTTTTTTCAAGGCGCATGATCATGTGGTGCTTGATGCCGACGCCCACTCGACGAAGTTCTTCGAAATTGATACGTCTGAAGAGACGTCGAAGCACCTCTGGCATGTACGTCAGACAGTCGATGATTACGAAGGAGATCGAGACTTTGGCATTTGGGCCGATGTGCTTCTTGATGCAACGCAAGATTTAGGTGCGGCCGTTTTCGATCACTATCGCGCTGGCTTCATTGAGGACCTGCTTGGCAGTGACTAGAGAGGATGCCGCAGACAAAGGAGTCGCTGGGCAGCGTTTACAACAGATGGATCACACCACGGACGAGCTTCTCGAAGTCTTCCGCAGAGGTGCCAGCCTCAGCCAACACGCTTTCATGCGTCACGTTGGCAGCTCCAGCCATATTGGCTGCAAGCGTCAAGCCCAGCACGTTCATGCCAAGGGCGTGAGCCATGATCGTCTCGCACACAGTTGACATCCCCACATAGGACACCCCCAGGCAGCGAAGCGCATTGACTTCAGCTGCTGTCTCAAATGATGGGCCCAGCACACCGGCATATACGCCTTCCTCCACTGCAATGCCCGCGTCCGTAGCGACGCCATGCGCGAGCGTGCGCAGATAAGGACTGTAGATATCCGCCATATCGGCAAATGGCGTATCAACGCCAGTTATCTCATCCCATTCGGCAAGGGGGTTATGGCCAGTCAAGTTGATTTGATCAGACAAAATGCCGAGCCCAAGAGAAGCATTGCCCTTGACAGCCCCTGTTGCGCAGGCAAAGAAGATGTCCCGGCTGCCTAGCCTATAGGCATGGCGCACAAGGGACGTCACCTCCGCAGCGGTGAAGCCCTGATAGAGATGTATGCGCCCTGGATAGACAATCACCGGGACACCGTCAATCGTCCCAATAGTCGCCTCGAAGCTGTGGCCTGGGATAGGCGTTGCATTGCTCGGAAAGCCGTCTATGTCGTGATAATCAATCCTCCTCACAGGCTTTACAAGCGAGGCCAAATGCCCAAGGCCAGAGCCAAGCACGATGGCAACTGGATGTTCAACCGATGGGGCGCAGCTTTTGACCACCTCTTCGTTGGTCACGCAGATCCCCTCCTCCCTCAGAAGATGAGTAAACACGCCTTCCCCTGGGACAAGATGCCCTGAGTATGTCCCATCGTAGATGCAATTTGTGCCGCAGGAAGGGCTCTTTTCCTTTAAAACCGCAAGCGTTGCGCCAAAGTCCCTCGCACGCACAAGACAGAGGCTAGAACCACGACGAAAGTCTTCTGTCACATCTGTGCCATCAGACAAGCATACGCGACCCCCACAGATCTCAGCAGGAGGCCGAGGGATAGGAAGCAGGGCTGAGGACTCTGGACATAGTCGCAGTACATCGGTTTTTTTGCAAAGCCTGCACACCGCATCGCACCTCTTGGCTGAGCCATCGTAGCGGCATGGGACGCCAAGCAGACAGGCACTGACGATAACCCTCATAGCCTCACCGGTGCCCCACCTAGCCCTAGTCTTTTAGCTCGCACTCGTGACGAGCGAGTTTATAGTAACCGTCGCATTGTCAAAGAGGCTGTTGCAGAAGCTATACCACTCACTGGAGGCGCTTGAAGAGACCTCAGAGTACTTCTGATAGGCGACATAGTAGGCTGCTTGGGCTGCCCCATACGTGGCAGAGTCATTGGTAACCGTGTAATCGGCAAGTGCCGTCGCATAGTCGCTGGAGCTATCCGCCCACGTGTTGTTGGCCGAGTCCCACTCATCGCCAGCAAGGTTGATGATGTAGGTTGCGTAGTCTTGCGAAGCTGTATCCGTATTACCATCCGAGGGCGCGGTGGGTGCCGTAGGCGCGTCTGGCACCTCCGTAGTCACTACCTCATCACGCAGCTTTGACATGGTTGCGGCATTCTTGATCATGGTCTCGGCGGTATCCTCGTCAATGCTGTAATTGGACGCAATTGTAGAATAGTCAGAAGTCCCAAGCTGCTCCTCAGCAAACGAAGCCGCTTCATCGTCAGATGCTGTGTCACCACGTTTTTCAGCTTCATCAAGCACGATCTGGTTACGCGCCGCAGAGAGTACGCCATCAACAGCGGGGATCGTATAGCTGTCATCATCATTTTTAGCACTGTCAAGAGTACTGCTTTGCTCAATAACATCTTGCACGGTCACATTGTGAGTCTTTCCATCGTAGGTATAGGTCCCAAGCACATCGCTCAAGTGGTCTTCCGTCACAGTCGTCTGACTAGCAAGAGAAGAGCCAAAGCTAACGGGAAGGACGAAGTGGCCGACGATGATGCCTACGCCAAGACAGGCGAGAGCAATTGCAATCCAGCCAAACGTCGGCAGGCCTGCCCTCCTTCTCGCCTTCTTGCCCTTCGGCTTTGAAGAGCCCTTTGCAGCGACTGCCTTTTCACTCTTTTTTTTGGAAGCATCTTTTGCTGCTCGAGGCTTCAGTGTCATTTCGTCGGTTTTCTTGGGCTCCTCTTTTTTATCAGCCTCCTTAGGCTCCTTTGCCGCATTCTGACTCGTAGTCTCATCATCTGCTTTGCTTTGAGCGCCCTCATCGGATCCGCTCGTTGTTGCCTTTTCATCATCAATATCGCTGGACATGCAATTCCTTCCTGCACGGGTATGTATGTATTGATCGTACTACCTTGTTCTGGTCTACTTCACATCATCTGAAAGCTTGATGATGTCTGATGAAAATGCCTTGATGTACCCGCGCCCATGCTCGGCGTCGAACTTTACGCGTGCATTGAGGGCCTCACGTGTCTCATCAGAGATGTCACCGCGAGTGAATTCGATTAAATAGGAAAGCATGTCCCTATATTCTGGATCTCCGTGGTAGCACTGGATTGCCTCATCCAACAGATGCCAGACGGCGTTTGACCTTTCAGGGCTGCTCTTTCCATACACTGTCAGGAATTTGAAGGCCGATAGGCGAACAGCAGACGATGCTTCATCAAAAAGAGCTGTCTCAGCGCCCTCACAGGCCTTGCCAACCAAATCTGCGCGCTGTTGGGCGATATCGGTCAAGGCATCGAGGATCTCCCAGCGCGTCTGCGCCTCGGGACGGGAAAGGGCGTCTACGAGCTGACCTACCTGATCATAGAGACGTGTTGGGTCCTCTCGCGCTATGAGAGCAATCGCAGAAGAGGCCTCTTGGCGAACGCGTCTTTTAGAGCCGCCCAAATTCTGCATGAGGCTAGCAAACTTCGCGTCTGATACTCCTTTAGCCATCTCATTTCCCTTCTGCGTTTCGAGCGCACGTCTTTGTATGTTTTGCATCACTCAGCAAAGCCATCAACCACAGCTGTGCCACTTTTAGGATCTTGATGTATTTCAATGAATCCCAGCTTGGATGCCTCTCGCAACAAGCTGGTAAAGGAGCGATACCCATAGGTCCGCTCAGAAAACTGCGGGCGCTTGCGGCGCATAGTGTCTTTGATGCGACTCGCCAGGACAGCCCCGTCGCTTTCGCGCTCTAGAGCATCGATGGTCTCGAAAAGGAGCTGATAGCATTCATACTTCTCCTTCGCTATCTTGCCCTCGAAGCTCGGTATGCCTGAGCCAGAAACGATATCTTCATAAAAAATGAACTCATCGCAGTTCTCTGCCAACAGAGAACTTGTCGCGTCTTTCATACCAACGCCGATTACAGTCCGGCCGTATTCCTTAAGCTTTGCAACCAAAGGGGAGAAGTCTGAGTCCCCTGACAGAATTGCAAAGGTGTCGATATGCTCCTTCGTAAGGCACATTTCAACCGCGTCAACCGAAAGTCGAATGTCAGCAGAATTCTTCCCCGTGTATGCTCGATCGGGAATCTCAATGAGCTCAACGCCAAGCTCATGAAGAGGGGCGATTGCATCGTCAAAACGCTGCCAATCGCAGTATGCGCGCTTGGCTACGATGCGGCCCTTGTCAACGAGGCGCTCGAGTATTCGCTTCATATCGGGCCGAGGCCCGGCCTCTTGATGACCGTTGCGCTTACGTTTGCCAGTCCCTAAGGCAAGGTTCTCATAGTCGATCATCACTGCCATGGAACTTTGATTTGTCTCAATCATGTGACTTGTCATCCTTCTTGAGCGCCGCATCCTCATGATGAGCTGCAGGGCCCTTGTCCGCTACACTTATAAACTCTGGCATTGGCGTTCCATCTCGACGCGCCCTTCGGGCAGCTTCGGCAGTTTTGCTTTTTGAGCGTTTGACCTGGTCCTTATTGACGCGGAAGAAGCGATCGTGCACCTTCCAGGGCCCCACGCTCTCACCGAAGCTCATCTTGAGACCTACCAGCACTCCCGCCATGCCGCCAACCGCCAGCCCAGCAAGCAAAAGCCAGCCTGTCGCCCATATCGCCCCTGATACGATCACGCCGATGACAAGTGTCTCGATGTTGGCCTTGCCATACTCACGTGTCGTCACGCAGCGCGCCCCCAGCTCTTCCCCGATCCTATAACCGAGAAAAATGCCGAAGAAAAATAACAAGAGTGCAACGATCGCTATCGCAAACTCTGCCACGTTATGCGTCCTTGCCCTCATGATGGCGACTCTGTTCACCAACACTACTGCCGTCGTGATCGTCGCTGCAACCATCGTGGTTGTGATGCTCTTCGTCGCCCTGTTCGTCTTTGTCGAGAAGAGCCCAATTGATGCCTGCCGCCTCCCCAGTCGCCTGGTCGGCATACAGCAGCGTGATTGCCTGCGTGCCCATGTGGGAGCCACCAATCTGGCAAAGCATGTCATAGAGCGCAAACGCCGTCTCGGCCCCCGGCAGTGTGATGTCGAGATCCTCAGAGGAAGAGAGGGCCAGCTTTAAATCCTTACGCAGGTGCTCAGCCATAAAGCCTGGCTTGTAATCGCCCTTCAGTGATCGCGGAGCGAGTTGGGAGAGTGCGACAGATCCACCCATGCCGTGCCCAATCATGTCAAGCGCCTTGGAGACATCGAGCCCTCCCTGCTCTGCAAGGGCCATGGCATCTGCATACCCGACCATACAGGCCGCGAGCGATACTTGGTTGGCGAGCTTTGCAAGTTGGCCCTTACCTGCGCCATCAAAATAGAAGATCCTGCTCGAGAAGGTCTTGAGCAAAGGAAGCACGGGCGCCACTGTCGTTTCGCTTTCCCCTATGATCAACGTCAGGGTACCGTTTTGCGCCCCCGCTTGGCCGCCGGTCACTGGACAGTCGAAGGCATGTTTGTCATCTATCTCAGCGGCATCGTGAATATCGCGAGCGAGCTGTGGAGAGCTTGTTGTGAGGTCAATGAGGTAGGCACCCTTTTTCGTTGCGCGCAGCAAGCCGTCGGTGGCGAGGTAGACATCTTCGACCTCATCAGGGAATCCAAGCATCGTGAAAACGACGTCAGCATCCCGCGCCGCCTCAGAAGGGCTTGAGGCCCAGGTGGCACCCGCTGCAACAAGGGTGTCAGCCTTGGCTTTTGTGCGGTTGTTCACCACAAGGTGATACCCTGCATCCAGGATATGGCGAGCGATGGGCTCACCCATAATGCCTGTCCCTATGAAGGCGACCGTACGGATACGAACATGAGACATGTGCTATTCCTCCCAAACTAGATTAAGAGCGGCTAACACTGCGCCCGTCTCTTATGCGGTGCGCTATGCGGTCTGTGAGAGAAAGCTGCTCTCGACGATCGGTCCCCCAAAAAACGAGGGCAACCATGCCGGGGCCTACATGCGAGCCGAGAATCGGAGACACGGAACTTCGAATCACGGCAAGATCCTCGCAGCCCTTTTCCTTGCGTACCTGTGCCTCAAGCCAATCGGCATCCTTGTTGGCATCCGATGAGACAATGGCCAGCGGAAGACTCGTGTCGTGGGCATAGTTGTCATGAAAGTCCTGGATTATTGCCCTCATTGCTTTCTTACGGCCTCTATACATGCCACGAAGCGTGAGTGACCCGTTAATGTCGTAGGAAAGCTCTGGCTTTACGTCGAGCTTCGCACCAACTTGGGCTGCAGCCGGAGGAATGCGGCCACCAAGGGCAAGCCAATGCAGGCTGTCGAGGGTGAAGTAGCCATGGATGAAATAACGAGCGTCTTGCGCCCACTCGTACACTTCACGCGCTGTCAGACCAGCTGCAGCTTGGCGACAGACCTCCATGAGCAGAAGCTCTCCCGCAGCAGAGTCACATTTGTTATCGAGAATGTAGATCTCGGCGCCAGCATGTGAGGCCTGCACCATGTCGGCGGCTTGCCGAGCAGAGTTGATCGAAGAGGAAAGCCCTTCGGAAAGGCAAAGATACAAGATAGGCAAGCCATCCCCCAGAGCCCTTTCGAAAACCTCCGCATAGGTCCCAGGCGTGATCGCCATGGTCGTAAAGCGCGCATCCGGATTTTTCCTCATGAACTCATAGAACTCATGAGGGTCGCCATTCTCCCAAAGGTCATCAACCCTTTCGCCTTGGGGGCCAACGTAGTGGTAAGGGATCACCTCCACGCCAAGGCGCTTGATCACCTCTGGCGCGAGATCTGAGCTTGAGTCCACGATGATCTTGCAGCTCCGACGTTTGTTGTACGCCTTAGCAACGATCGTGACGTGCTCAGGGGTCGCATCGGATCCCTTGTTCGGCGCACGGTCAGGACCCTGCGCCCGATAATGGTCGGACTGCTCATCGTTTGCCTCAGTCAATACAGGCGCATCCGTGGCGGCTGTTGGTTCCGCTTGGTCGCTATTGCTCATTATCCTCCTCAAACTGAGGCTTTATGATGCCATAGCCGCCATTGTGGCGATGATAGATAACATTGACCAAGCCGGTTGCCGCATTTTCAAAAACGAAGAAGTCATGGCCCAGCAGATCCGTCTGCACCAGAGCTTGCTCTTCTGTCATGGGCTTGAGCTTGATGTACTTCTCACGCACAAGTTGATCGTCTTCGTCCTCGGGCTCAATGAGGTCAGCGAGATCATCCGCCGAAGCTGGGATGGGTTGAGGCATGGATCTCCCCGCGCGCTGCTTTCTGTCAACGACGCGCGTCTTGTACCGGCGAAGCTGACGAGCTACTTTATCGGCGGCATCAGAGATTGCGGCGTACATGTCAGCGTTTTCAGACACGACTCTCACCACGGTGTCGCGTATGAAGACAGTCACTTCGCAGGCCCGGCGATCAGGGTTTGAACGATTCTTGTCAACACGAAGGACCACATCACAACTCATTGGCTGAACATCGAATACCTTAAGGGCGTTGCCGATTTTTTCATTAACCGCGTCGCGCATAGCATCTGTGACGCTAACCTTACGCCCCGAAATCTTGATGTCGACCATCAGTGCCTCCTTGTCTTATATGAACACAGCAGAAGAAAGACGTTCGATTGCGCTCCCCTCCTTGCCCCAATAGATACCCAATTGAGCCTTTGCCTCACGCTAGGCTCGCCGAAAGGCCCTTCACAAGATGACAGCATTGGATCCCGCCGTAGAGCCATCCTTTGCATTATCTACCTCAGAAGTTTCAGTAGATATATCTTCTGAAGCATCAGAAAGATCTGAGTCTGTAGAAGATGAGTCTGCGTCTGCCGTCGGAATGTCTGAGATCTGCTGAGAGCTCGTCAGGGTGGGCAGGCTGCCAACCCAACGTGTACGAATCGCATCGTAGACCCCATTATCTTCCACGTTCTCAAGAGCCTGCTGTACACTCTGCTTTAAAGCGGTATTGGACGCAGCAATAGCTATCCCATACGAACTGGGGTCATTAAGCGACCCGGCGAACCCAATGTCATCATATGAGCTGGCAACGTAGGCACCGGCATAGGCATCGCATAAAACGTAATCTATGGAGCCAGACTCCAAGGCCTCAAAGGCGTCATTGAGGTCCTCGAATGTCTGGCGGCTCATGCCCAACGTTGTCTTGTTAAGCTTTTGCTCCGATACAGAGCCACTCTGGACGCCAACCGTCTTGCCGTTCAGATCAGAAGAGGAGACGACTCCAGTCGACCCTTTATAGAAAAACGCCGAGGCAGACTCAGCATAGGAGCCGACTACCGTCGAGCCGCTTAGATCTTCGGAAGGAACTCCCATAACAATATCAACGGTACTGGCTGTAGCGCTGTCGACATCGTCCACTGAGACGAAGCGCACCTTGAGGCCGAGCTCATCGGCAAGGGCCGACGCAAGGTCCACGTCGATCCCAAAGACCTTCCCGGAGGAGTCTTCCATATACAGAGGAGCTGTGTTCGCATTGGTGTCTATACCTACGGTCAAGTATCTCTCTTGGCGGATTGTCGGAGAGCTCAGCTGCGCGGTGCCTCCTGTCGCGAGCGAGTCGAGCCCCTCAGAGACGGAGGGCACATCAAGCGCAAGAGAAAAGTCTGAAAAAGTGGGAAAGCTACATCCCGTAAGACCGATGGACACCGCCACCGTCAGTAATGCCGTCGCTGCACGTCGCCCAGAGCCCTGCCTCATTGGAAATCCCCTCACCACGCCAACCTATCACATGTCTTCCCAGCTGACCTGGTATTTGACCCCACACTTGCGTACTGGGACGTTCGCTTCGGATGCCTCGGCATTCGTCACTGGCAGTCCTCTCGTCCGTGAGGCCGGATGCCTCTTTTTGGTAGCGGACGGCACGACTTACATCTAGGACGAGCCATGCTCGCTTGAGCGCACACGCCCAAACTTACGTGGATCCTTTTGACCTCGTCTGCCATGGACTAGGATGCCTCAATGCGCTTGGAGCACCCGCAACCACAGACCTGGAAAGACTTTCACAGTATACCAGCAGCCGCGCTTTGCCCAGACTAATGCTCACGAGTGCCATCAGATCACCAGACCCTGGCTAGGCAGCAGGCGGTGGCAGAGCGCGCGCCGCGGCTAAGGAGGCTGCGAGTCGCCTCTCGCACAGAGGCTCCCGTCGTAATGACATCATCGACGAGCAGCAAGCGCGCATCGCTGACATCGTCGATCACACGAACGGTTCCTCGAAGATTCTCCGCTCTGCTTTGCTTGCCAAGGTTGCGCTGATCTTTTGATGCACACCGTATGAGAACGTCCGCCAAGGGCAAGTCCAACAAGTTCGCAAGCGCATGAGCGACGAGCTCCATATGATCAAAGCCGCGGCGATTGTAGGCGGCAGGCGTGGCAGGCACAAAGCAGATTGCATCAACTGCGGCACGATCAAATCGTGCCTCGCCGTCAAGCGCCGGCCAACTTGACGCCTCGTCAAGGGCAGTCGCCATCGCTGCTGCCAAAACAGAAGCAAGTCGCAGCTCGTGGGCATCTTTGAGCGTTGTCGCCATCAAAGCCGCCGGTCCCGCGAACTCCAAGGCGCAGACAACCGCTCGGCATTCCCAAGCACTCGCCTCCATCCCGCCAACAACGCTCGCATGTACTGCGTCAGCGCCGCAGCCTGTGCAGGTAAGCCACCCATGGGGCGCGCCACAGGCAGGGCAAGCCCAACGCTGCTCTATCCATGGCAGGCTGTCACGGCAGGCATCACACAGCAGCTCTCCCGGCATGTTGCAACAGACGCAACGCGTAGGCCACATGAGCTCAGCAAAATCAGCTGACGAGGACAGCAAGCCCCGGCTTGCCCGTCTTCTCAAGGCACGGCCCTCCCCCCGCTGCGTCCGCATGGGAAGGACCGTTATATCTTATTCCCTCATCCAACGATGTGAGGCTCAAACTCGGCTGGCGGTGTCAGAAACAAGGCCTCACACACGAAAGAAGGAGCGCGCGTTGTCCCAAAGGCTTCGGTAGCTGTCTCGGCGCAGGGCCACGCCCGCCTCCTCGCGAACATCAGCTATGAGCGCAGCTGAGAATGCGACCATCGCTGGCTCGCACTCTTGGCCGCGCAATGGCACCGGCGCCATGTAAGGGCTGTCAGTTTCACAAAGCAGCAGATTGGACGGACAGGCGGCGACGGCGTCGCGAATGCCGTCAGAGCGCTTGAAGCTCGCCGCACCCCCAAAGGCAATATGGCAGCCAAGCTCGACAAAAGGATGCATGACCTCAGGGCCGCTCGTAAAGCAGTGCAGGTCGCAGCCTGATGGCGGCATGCCGACTTCTCTCAGGAGCTGCAGAGCCTGACGATGCGCCTGGGCGCCCTCGTCATCTTTCGCATCCCGTATGTGAAGCTCAACCGGCAGGTCGCGCTCGCAGGCAAGCGAGAGCTGAGAGCGGAAGCAGGCAAGTTGCTCCTGGCCGTCGACGCTGTTGTAGGGACCAAAGTCAAGGCCGATCTCACCCACGCCCACACAAAAGGAACTCTCTAGCAGCGCTTCCATGCGCCTGCGCACGATTTCCTCATGTAGGAAGCGTCTAGCTCCATAGGGGTGCACGCCTGCCACAATTCGCACGTCTGCGATGCGATCTGGCATTGATGTGCCTTTGTGCGGGCAAGGGGATGCGCTTCGCCACCATTTGCCCAGCATCTCTTGGCCGGTCGCAACCTGACCTTCAAGCCAGGTGAAAAAAGCAGGGACATCCGACGCCACAGAAGCTGAGGACCCGCCCACGAAGTCTTCGACGGGATCTACCGGGACGATCACCAGGCTGACGCCAGCAAGGGTTGCACGGACGAGGGCAGACGCAGCACCGTACGTAGAAAGACAGGTCAGATGACAGTGCGTGTCAACGAGCGGGGCAAGCGCCTGGGGAGCTTCGACAGGCTTGCCCTTCTTGGTGTGGAAGAGGTATCCGTCCTCTGAGACCAACTCGTTTAAGCTTGCCATTTCAGTGCCCTCGCCAACTGTATGAATTCGACGGTCGTCAGCGTCTCTGCGCGTCTCTTGGCATCAATGTCGCAGGCTCTCAGTGCATCCTCAAGGCGTTCGGGACTGTATCCACAGGCGGACATGGAATTCTTAATCGTTTTGCGCCTCTGGGCGAAGGCAGCGTCTATCACCGCACATGTCGCTTCTTTTTGCGCCTCATCTAAGCTTTTGTCCTGCAGGCGCTCAATGCGCACGACAGCGCTTTGCACATGGGGGGCGGGCAAGAAGCAGCTTGCCGGAACCTCAAATCTTCCGCTCACACAACCCCACAGGGCAAGCTTTGCTGTATAGGCGCCATAGGCCTTCGTTGCTGGGTGTGCTTGGATGCGATCAGCGACCTCCGCCTGCACCATAACGACGAAGCGCTGCATTTCCGGCATCTCCTCAAGTGCTTTCAAAATGATCGAGGCAGCTATTTGATAGGGAAGGTTCGAAACGAACTTTGTGGGTTTTTCCAACGTGGGGGCGCATCGCGCATCGCACAAAAGCTTGATAGCGTCTCCCCAGATGAAGGTCAGACGGTCTGAGAAGCCCTTGCAGTTCTCCGTAAGGATGGGTTTGAGACTGCTGTCTGCCTCAATTGCGACAAGACGGGAGATACGCGGAAGAAGAGCCACCGAAAGCGTGCCGATGCCTGGCCCGACCTCGAGCACGACATCATCAGGCTGAAGGTCTGCGAACTCCAAGATGCGCTTGATCACGGCATCGTTGACAAGGAAATTCTGCCCGAGGCGATGCTTGCAACTCTGGTGATAGCGCTTAAGAACCGAGCGCGTCGCTTGCGGGTTAGCAAGCCAAGAAGCGACCATGGATATGCTAGCTCTTGTTCGTTGAGAGACGAGGGAAGAGAGCATCGCCCTTCGTTACTGCCAGACCGCTTGAGATCTGCCCCCACTTGCAGGCAGAGCGGAGATCATCTGAGCCAATCTCCTCGCTCAGCGACAGGCGACGCAAAACCTCCACTGACGTTACCGGCATGAAAGGCATGAAGAGATGCGCAGAGATGCGGATGGCCTCAAGCAGACCGCCGATCACATAGGCAAGCTCCCCAGCGCGCGTGAAGTCCTTCGCAAGTGCCCATGGTTTTGTGTCCTCGATGTAATGGTTGGCAGTGGTAACAAGGGACATGACCTCTGCTAAGGCCTCCGGGTATTCCATCTTGTCCATATGGGAGGCATAGCGATCGAAGATCCCGTCTGCCACGTCGCGCAACGGGCTTGCAAGCTCGGGCCAGCCGGCGACCATCTCAGGTGTCTTGCCATCAAAGTACTTATCAGACATGTTAAGGGCGCGCGAGACAAGGTTGCCCCAGCTGTTGGCAAGGTCGGCGTTATAGACCTGCTCCATGCGAGCAAAGGAGATCGCCCCATCCTCGCCAGGCTTTACATCTCGCATGAAGTAGTAGCGATACCCCTCAACGCCAAGGAGGTTAATGACATCAGATGGAGCGATGGCGTTGCCACGCGACTTGCTCATCTTCTCGCCTTGGCCTGTCTCTTCATTGCGCACCATCAAAAAGCCATGCGCGAAGACATGCTCTGGGATGGCCTCGTTTATGGCCATGAGCATCGCAGGCCAGATGACACAGTGGAAGCGAATGATGTCCTTGCCTACGACATGATACTGGGCAGGCCAGCGACGAGCGAACTCTGCTGCCGCTTCAGGGGTGCCCTGCCCATAGCCGACCGCTGTCATATAGTTCAGCAACGCATCGAACCATACGTAGGTGACGTGCTTCGTATCAAATGGAACACGAATCCCCCAGTCGAAGCTTGTCCGCGAGACTGACAGGTCTTGCAGCCCCCCCGCGACAAATGAGCGCACTTCATTCATGCGAAAGCTCGGCATTACAAAATCAGGATGTTCATCATAAAAAGCCAGAAGGCGGTCTTGGAACGCAGAAAGCTTGAAGAACCAGGACTCTTCCTGCACGCGCTCGAGGGGCCTGCCGCAATCAGGGCAAAGGTGCTGGCCTTCGCTGTGGCGCTCTTCATCCGCATGACGAACTTGCGTCTCCGTGAAATACGTTTCCTCTGGCACGCAATACCAGCCGTCATAGCTACCCTTATAGAGATAGCCGCTTTCTCTCATGCGCTCCCAGAGATACTGCACGGCTTTCGTCTGACGTGGCTCCGTCGTACGAATAAAATCATCGTTAGAGATCTCTAGCGTATGCCAAATGTCAGTAAAGGCTGGCGCCAGGGAGTCACACCACTGCTGTGGCGTCATGTCATGCTCAGCCGCCGCCTGCTCGACTTTCTCGCCATGCTCGTCGAGGCCTGTGAGAAACTTGACATCATAACCTACCGAACGACGATAACGCGCTTGCACATCACATAAAATTGTGCAATACGCAGTGCCTAAATGCGGCGCAGCGTTAACGTAGTAGATGGGTGTTGTTATAAAGAAAGACGGCTTGTCTGCCATAGGAAGTCTCCTGCCACGCGATGTCACAGCTTGCTTATTGTAGCCCAGAGGATGAAATTTTCGTGATATTGGCATATGTCAATTTCGCTAGGTCAATTTCGCTGCAACCCCCTCCTTTGACGCTTTGAACACTGATACTCCAAAGGACCACCATACGACCGCCACCTCATTGGGAGTACTATGCGAAGCGATTGACTGCCCTATTCTTATTGGCAGGGGAAGTCGTTTTAAGGGAGATCCACTTGTCGCATAATCTTACAAGGACACAGCTTGAAGACAGCGCTCGAGCCATGAGAAGAGACATTGTTGAGCTGTGCTACCGCAGCCCCGATCACAAGGCGCACCTCGGAGGCTGCCTGTCGGCCGTTGAAATTCTTTGCGCACTGTACTTGGACGTCATGCATCTCGCTGTGTCTGCCGATGACCCAAACTGGGATCGACGAGACCGCTTCGTCCTCTCAAAGGGGCATGCGGCATTTGCTCTGTATGCCGCACTTCATCAAGCTGGGATCTTTAGCGACCAAGACATGGAGCGGCCGATCTGCGGACCAGATGCCCTTCCTTGCAGACAGGTCATGCGCAATCCAGCCCACGGGCT